>Ga0257126_1000077_pt1 | contig 77862 bp, 75 predicted proteins | sample SI060_120mmetaG_FD_190151 | JGI IMG/M metagenome (GOLD analysis project Ga0257126, IMG submission 190151) | Marine microbial communities from Saanich Inlet, British Columbia, Canada - SI060_120m | ecosystem: Environmental > Aquatic > Marine > Inlet | place: Canada: British Columbia | collected... | reverse complement strand
TTATATATGGAGGCCAATGCTGAACTTATATTTTATAGCGGCAAAAGAAACCATGAACAATGGCTTACTGCCAAAGATTCTTTCTTATGCAGGTTCAATACCAATTGAAAGAACCTGGAGATCTAATGGAGAAAACTTAAAAAGACCAGTTAACGAAGACAACATTAAAAGCATTGACCTCGCCCTTAAAGATGGTTGGGTAATTACCTTTCCTCAAGGAACAACAACAGCCTGGAAGCCAGTAAGAAAAGGAACGGCACATATGATATTAAAAAACAGACCTACTGTTATACCAATAGTCATAGATGGTTTTCGCAGATCTTTTGATAAAAAAGGACTTGTTCTTAAAAAAAGAGGCTCTATTCAACGAATGAATATAAAGCCGCCTATGGAAATTGATTACAAAAAAGATTCTATTGAAGAAATAGTAGAAAAAATAGAGTTAGCTATCGAACAACATCACACAAACCAATAAACAAAAAAACCCCACATATCTGCAGGGCTTTTGCTCCCCCTCTAGGACTCGAACCTAGGACCCTCTGATTAACAGTCAGATGCTCTAACCAGCTGAGCTAAGGAGGATTTTAAAGCGAGCAAAAATAGGACAATACTCTAAATTATGCAATATATTTGCGAAAAAAACAAGATGACAAATTTAATAGTGGGTACCGTTGCTTTTGATGCAATAGAAACTCCGTACGGAAAAACAGATAAGATTATTGGTGGCGCAGCAACCTACATATCATTGGCGGCATCATTTTTTACAGACAAACTAAATCTTGTTTCGGTAGTGGGAGGAGATTTTCCAGAGTCTGCTATTAAAATGCTTGAAAATCATAATGTTGACACCAAAGGATTACAGATTAAAGAAAATGAAAAAACATTTTTTTGGTCTGGTAAGTACCACAACAATATGAATTCAAGAGACACAATAGAAACACAGTTAAATGTTCTTGAAACATTTGACCCAATTGTCCCCAAAGAATTTTCGTCTAGTGATTTTTTAATGTTGGGCAACCTGGTTCCAAGCGTACAACAAAAAGTTTTAGATCAAATGTCCCAAAGACCTAAACTAATTGTTTTAGACACTATGAATTTTTGGATGGATAATTGTCTCGACGATTTGTTAGAAGCCCTAAAAAATGTTGATGTCCTAACAATAAATGATGAAGAGGCGCAACAACTTTCAGGGGAAAAAAACTTGATCTCTGCGGCTAAAAAAATTAAAACAATGGGCCCAAAATATTTAGTAATCAAAAAAGGAGAACATGGCGCTCTTTTATTTGGCGAAAACAAAATGTTTTACGCACCAGCAATGCCTTTGGAAAATGTTTTTGATCCAACAGGAGCGGGAGATTCTTTTGCCGGAGGATTTATTGGCTATCTAAGTCAGTCAAACGATCTTACATTTGAAAACATGAAAACAGCAGTAATTTATGGATCAGTAATGGCTTCTTTTTGTGTAGAAAAGTTTGGAACAGAAAAGCTTACAGAAATTACTCAAGAAGATGTTAAAGTTAGAGCTGAAGAGTTTGTAAACCTATCTAATTTTAAACTTTAATTAAAACAGAGTATTATTTTTTTGAGAGTTTTCATACCACTCATCTATTTTTAGCCCAGTTCCTTCTGCCGCCACAACAGCTAAGGTGTCACACCTCTCATTTTCAATATTGTTAGCATGACCTTTAACCCATTTAAAAATCACATTGTGTTTACGATAGGCCTTTAAGAACCGAATCCATAAATCTGGATTTTTCTTTTTGCTAAAGTTTTTAATTTCCCAACCAAAAACCCATTTTTTTTCTACGGCATCAACAACATATTTTGAGTCTGAGTATACAGTAACATTTTCAGTATTCTTTGTTAGGGCTTCAAGAGCAACTATAACCGCAAGCAATTCCATTCTATTGTTGGTTGTTAATCTAAAACCTAAAGATAATTCTTTTCTATGCTTTCCAGATAATAGCACTACGCCATAGCCACCATTTCCAGGGTTTCCTTTAGCTGCGCCATCTGTGTAAATTACTACGCTCATCAATAATTATCATTTATTGTTTGTAAAATAACAGAAGGAAAGTATTTGTGCTCTAATTTTTGAATTGCTATCGCCAAAGATTCAGCGGTTTCAAAAGAAGAAAGGGTGTATTTTTTTTGAAAGAGAATGGTCCCCTTATCATATTCTTCATTTACAAAATGAACAGTTATTCCACTTGTTTTTTCATTGTTTAAAAGAACAGCCTTGTGTACTTTTGAACCATACATTCCCTTGCCCCCATGCTTTGGAAGTAATGAGGGGTGGATATTTATGATTTTATTTTTATACTCAGAGATAATAAATTCAGGAATTTTTAATAAAAACCCACATAAAACGAGATAATCAATTTTTAATTTTTTAATTAATAAAAGAAGTTTTTCAAAAGCTTCTTTGGGATTACCTTTAATTAAGCAAGAAGAGATGTTGTTTTTTTTACAAAAGTCAAAAATAGGGCTAGCAGAATTATTAGAACAGATTAATTCCACAGAAATATTTTCTGAGTCTTTGAAAAATGTAGAAATATTTTTGGCATTGCTACCTTTTCCTGAGGCTAGTAGGGCAATTTTTTTTGTCATTTTGACTTTTATTCAAAAATAAAATAAACAAACGGATGTTAATACAGAAAAAGATAAAGTTTGCACAATAGTTAATTAATGATTTAATTTGCACTTTAATAACACAAAAAAATATAATTATGTCTGATGTAGCAACAAAAGTAAAAGCGATAATAATTGATAAATTGGGAGTTGATGAGGCTGAGGTTACAGATAACGCTAGCTTCACAAATGATTTAGGAGCAGACTCATTAGATACTGTTGAGCTCATAATGGAGTTTGAAAAGGAATTTGACATTCAAATTCCGGACGATAAGGCAGAAAATATTGCAACTGTAGAAGATGCTATTTCTTTTATAGAGACGGCTAAATAAATTTATGAGTAGCAGAAGAGTTGTTGTTACTGGTATTGGAGCAATTACTCCTGTTGGAAATAATTTAAAAGACTATTGGACCTCGCTTACAGAAGGAAAGAGCGGAGCTGGACCAATTACTCTTTTCGACGCTTCAAACTTCAAAACAAAATTTGCTTGCGAGGTAAAAAACTTTAATCCAAATGATTTTATTGACAGGAAACAAGCCAGAAAACTAGATAGGTTTTGTCAGTTTGCAGTAGTAGTTGCTGATCAGGCTTTTTCTGATTCTGGACTGTCAATTGACAAAATAAACGGAGATAGAGCTGGAGTAATATGGGGTTCTGGAATAGGAGGAATGAATACCTTTTATTCTGAATCTGTGAATTTTGGAACAGGAAACGGCACCCCAAGATTTAATCCGTTTTTTATACCAAAGCTGATTTCTGATATACCTGCAGGGCATATCTCTATAAAATATGGGTTCAGAGGGCCTAATTTCACAACCGTATCTGCATGCGCATCTTCAACACACGCTCTTATAGATGCGTACAACAATATTAAGTGGAATAAAGCCGATCTTTTTATTGCAGGAGGTTCTGAGGCATGTGTTTTAGAACCCGGCATAGGCGGGTTTAATGCAATGATGGCCCTATCTACTAGAAACGAAGATCCAAAGACAGCATCAAGACCTTTTGATAAAGATCGAGATGGTTTTGTTCTTGGAGAAGGAGGGGGAGCATTAGTTCTTGAAGAATATGGGCATGCAAAAAAAAGGGGGGCAAAAATATATGCTGAAATAGTCGGTGGAGGAATGACCGCTGATGCATATCATATTACCGCCCCTCACCCTGAAGGCTTAGGGGCAAAAAATGTAATGAGCAGGGCAATAGAAGAAGCAGAAATCAACCGCGATAAGATTGACTACATAAATGTTCATGGAACATCCACCCCCCTTGGTGATATTGCCGAAACAAATGCGATACTGGAGCTTTTTAAGGAACATTCGTACTGCTTAAACATTAGCTCTACAAAGTCAATGACAGGACATCTTTTGGGGGCTGCTGGGGTTGTAGAGTCAATAGCTTGTATTATGTCTGTGAAAAACAACATTATACCCCCAACGATTAACCATTTTGAGAGAGATGAAAAAATAGATCCAAAACTAAATCTAACATTTAACGAAAGTCAAGAAAAAAATGTTGATTTTGCTATTAGCAATACATTTGGTTTTGGAGGGCACAATGCCTCAACATTATTCAAAAAATTTACAGAATAAAACTAATAAAAATTTTAAAAAAGTTTTTAAACTTAGAGAGAAGAAACCTTTCTGATTTAGAAAAATGTTTAGGTTTTTCAGCTAAAAACATCAAAATTTATCAAAAAGCTTTAACACATAAATCGTTTAATAAAAACTGGAACAATGAAAGGCTGGAGTTTTTGGGAGATGCTATTTTAAGTAGCGTAGTTTCTGAGAATTTATTTTTACTATCCCCAAATCAAGAAGAGGGTGAGCTTTCTTTGAAAAGAGATGCAATTATTAGCAGGAGTAACTTGAACAAAATTGCGAAAAAAAGATTTCAAAACGTTTCGTTTCTTTATAAAACTAAGTCCATTTCAGAAAACATGTATGGTAATTTTTTAGAAGCTATTATTGGGGCAATATATTTGGATAAAGGACTTACAACTACAAAGGGGGTTATCCAAAGACTTATTTTAACCGGAGAAGAAACGATAGTAAAAAATCAAGATTTTAAGAGTGAACTTTATTTTTTAGCTAAAAAGCAAAATCAAAAAATCAATTTTGTTAAGATGGATCAGAAGGGGCCAGATCATAAAAAAAGTCATAAAATTGGGCTTATGATTGACGAGAAGATAATTGATTCTTGTTGGTCTACTACAATTAAGGAGGCAGAAATAAGGCTTTCAAAAAAAATGCTTTCTCAAATTAAATGAAAACCGTACATTTTTTAGATCAAAAGCCTGATTTTGACTTCGATGTTTTTGCAATAAACAGCCATTCAAAGGCTTATGTTCTGTGTTGGCATATTAATAATGATATAAATGCGTGCTTTAAAAAAAGTAAGGGGATTTTTTTTTCAGAAAAAGAGGTTTATTCACAGTTTAAATGTAGTCACGAAGGTTTTGACATGTCAATTATTCAAAATAAATCAAAATGGGGATTTTTGATGCCTGAACAAAATAAAATAGATTTTTTTTTAAAAGTTACACCTAAGATATCATCCCATAAAAAAGAAGATTTTATGCAAAAACTTAACAAGATCTCTAAAATTTTGTTGATTTTTGAACTAAATTTACAAAAAGAGCTAGAGGCTCACCGATTTATCTTTAATGATTAGAAAAACAAAAATTATAGCAACGATAGGGCCTGCAACTTCAGAAAGAAAGGTCCTCAAAAAAATTATAGAAAAAGGAGCTAATGTATGTCGGCTTAATTTTTCCCACATTACACATGAGAAAGCTAAAGAAATAATATCAACAATCAAAAGTATTAACCAGGAATTAAACATTCACACTGCAATTCTAGCTGATTTACAAGGGCCTAAAATAAGAATAGGAAAGATTGATAAGCCGATAAAAATTAGAAAAGGACAAGAGCTTGTACTAACTACAAAAAAACCTAAAATAAATCAGATTTTTGTTGGTTATAAATCCTTTTCAAAGGATGTTAAAGCTGGTGAAAATATTTTAATAGACGATGGTAAAATAAAGCTTAAGGTTGTTGAGTCAAACAATAAGGATCAGGTTAGAGTGAAAGTTGTTGTTTCTGGTGTTTTGAGCTCATTTAAAGGTGTTAACCTACCAAACACAAAAATATCACTCCCATGCTTAACTCTAAAAGACAAAAAAGACTTAAAGTTTGTATTAAATGAAAAAATAGAATGGCTTGCTCTTTCTTTTGTTAGATCAGCAAACGATTTAATTCAACTAAGAAAAATACTCAAAAGAAATAAAAGTAAGATCGGGATAATTTCTAAAATTGAGAAGCCTGAAGCCGTAAAAAACATCGATGAAATTATTACATATTCCAATGCAATAATGGTTGCTAGAGGAGATCTTGGAGTTGAAATTCCCGCTTACAGAGTTCCGGCAGTACAAAAAAAAATTGTTAAAAAAGCCGTTGAAAGGTCAAGACCTGTAATTATAGCTACACAAATGCTGGAAAGTATGACCTTTAGCCCTGTTGCAACTCGAGCAGAGGTAAGCGATGTAGCTAACTCTGTTATTGATGGGGCTGATGCTGTTATGTTGAGCGGCGAAACATCTGTTGGAAAATATCCAATTAAGACTGTTGAGACTATGCGAAAAATCATTAGAGATATTGAAAAAAGTGATTATAGTTTTAAACCCAACACAAATTCTAGCTTAGACCAATGGCTTCCAAAAGACAGGAAAATATCAAACTCTATTTGTTTACACGCATCTCAACTTTCAGAAAAAACTAGATCCTCTGCCATAATTTGCATGACTTATTCAGGATATAACGCTATAAAGATGTCAAGCTTGAGACCAACATCTTTTATTCATGTTTTTACAAACAACTACTCTATTTTAAATAAACTTAGTCTTGTCTGGGGCGTTCAGGCTTATTATTATGATAGAATAGCAACAACGGATCAGACAATAATTGAGACAAAAGGAATATTAAAAAGCAATAAATTAATTAAAAAGGGAGATTACATTGTAAATCTTGCTAGTATGCCTGCTCATGAAAAAGGTATGACTAATATGGTTAAATTAAGTAAAGTATAATAAAATGATAAATAAAGAATTATTAGCAAAGCTGTGTGAAGTTGCAGGCGCTCCAGGTCACGAAAATAGAGTGCGTAAAATTGTTTTGGATGAAATAAAACCATTTGTTGATGAAATATCAATTGACAATATGGGGAATGTTGTTGCTATAAAGAAGGGTAGAGAAAATAAAAAAGTTATGATCGGCGCCCACATGGACGAAATAGGTTTTATTGTAACTCACATTGACGATAAGGGTTTTGTTTATTTTCATACACTTGGAGGTTTTGATCCAAAAACACTTACCGCCCAAAGAGTAATTATACATGGAAAGGAAGATGTGGTTGGCGTTATGGGGAGCAAGCCAATACATCTGATGAATGCCGCTGACAGACAGAAGGTGCCAACAACAAAAGACTATTTTATAGATACTGGGCTTGACAAAAAGACCCTTGAAAAAATAGTTTGTGTTGGAGATACAATTACTAGAGAAAGAAAGATGGTAGAGATGGGAGAGTGTTTGAATTGTAAGTCTCTTGACAATAGAGTGTCTGTGTTTATTCTGATTGAGATGCTTAAAGAAATGAAAAAAACGCCACCATATGATGTTTATGCAGTGTTTACAGTTCAAGAAGAAATTGGAATAAGAGGTGCAAATGTGTCGTCAATGCAAATTAATCCAGACTTTGGTTTTGGTCTTGATACAACAATAGCATGGGACACTCCAGGATCAACAAAACAAGAGCAGGTTTCTGCTCTTGGTGAAGGGGCTTGTATAAAAGTTATGGATTCATCAACAGTTTGCGATTATAGAATGGTTGCATATATGAAGGAAATAGCTAAAAAGAAGAAAATAAAAACACAATTAGAAATTTTACCTGCCGGAGGTACAGATACCGCTGGAATACAAAGAATGAACCCCGGAGGTTCAATCGCAGGAGCAGTTTCAATACCAACAAGACATATCCATCAAGTAATAGAGATGGTAAACAGAAATGATGTAAGAGACTCCATTGATTTGCTTAGGCATTGTGTTGAAAACCTAAACAGCTACAATTGGAAATTTTAGAAGTGTTAAATAGAGTTGGAAAATTGGTTTAAGAAACGAATATCATTTTCGTAAAAAAGCCTTAAATCATCTACCTTGTACTTGAGCATTGCAATTCGCTCAATTCCCATTCCAAAAGCAAAGCCTGTATATGTTTTTGAGTTGATTTCACAGTTTTCTAAAACTGCAGGATCTACCATTCCACATCCCAAAACTTCTAACCAGCCCGTACCCTTTGTTATTCTGTAGTCAGATTCAGTTTCTAACCCCCAATAAACATCCACTTCAGCAGATGGTTCAGTGAAAGGAAAATATGATGGTCTTAATCTAATTTTTGACTTTTCTCCAAATAATTTTTTAGCAAAGTACAGGAGAGTTTGTTTTAAGTCAGCAAAAGAAACATCCTTATCAATATACAATCCTTCTATTTGATGAAATAAGCAGTGAGATCTAGAAGAAACGGCTTCATTTCTATAAACTCTTCCAGGAGAAATGGTTCTAATAGGAGGAGAGTTTTTTTGCATATATCTTGCCTGAACAGATGATGTGTGAGTTCTTAAAAGAACCTCAGGATTAGTTTGAATAAAAAAAGTGTCTTGCATATCTCTAGCAGGATGATTCTTTGGAACGTTTAGAGCTGTAAAATTATGCCAGTCATCCTCAATTTCTGGCCCTTCAGAAATAGAAAAACCAATTGAAGAGAAAATCTCTACGATTTCTTTTTCAATAATTGACAAAGGGTGTCTAGACCCAATACTATTATTTGCAACAGGTCTTGAAAGGTCTTCTAGACCAACCTTTTTCTCTATTTTGTTAGGGGGCTGGGGGTTTGTAGTTTTTTCTTTGACAAGAGTCTTTAGTTTGTTGAGCATCTGTCCAACCTCTTTTTTTTCTTGGCTTGGAATGTTTTTAAATTCATTAAAAAAAGAATTAAGTATTCCAGATTTTGCTAAAAACCGTAATCTAAAAATCTCTATATCCTCTTTTGTTTTGGGAGAAAAATTTTCGACTTCGTTTATGGCTTCAGAAATATTTTTTAACACGCTAATATTATTCTATGTATATTTGTTTTAATATAAAAAACACAAAGTAACAATTTTTATGCGAAATATAAATATTAAATCATTCTTTAAAAGCCTTATCATTGCTTTCGTTTTTGCCTTTTCACTTACATCTTGTCAAGAAGAGTCTCCAACTAGAGCAATTATTACTATTGTTGACGCTGACGGTGATCCTGCATATGATGTTTGTACAGTAATACTATCTCAACAAGGCCTAATCAATTCAGCGGGAAATGAGTCTAATGTTTATAAAAGTAAAAAAACATCCTCTAACGGAACGGTTGAGTTTGAATTTGTAAACGAAGCAATTTTAAATGTTGAAGCCACATATGTTTCGGGAAACGATACGTACACAGCAGAAAGCGTAATAAAACTAGTAAGAGAAGAGCTTGTAAGAAAAACCATTACAGTTAATTAATCTTCATTAAATATACGCTTGTTTAAATGAACTATCTAGATATAGCCTTAATTATCCCAATGGTTTACGGACTGATACAGGGTTTTTCAAGAGGAATAGTCAGAGAAGTTACTTCTTTAGTTTCATTAGTAATTGGAGTTTATATTGCAATAAATTTTTCTTTTTATTTAGAATCTTATTTAGAAGATATAATAACTGAATATAAAAACTTAATACCAACAATTTCATTCGCAGTAGTATTTGCTGGAACCTTAATAGCTATTAAGGTTCTTGGGGGTATTTTAGAGAAGATTACAAATGCTTTGGCCTTAGGTGTTATTAGTAAGATTCTTGGTTCAGTTTTTGGAGCACTAAAAATTGCAGTGCTTTTAGCGGTATTAATGTTTTTTGAAAAAAAAATAGAGTTAATACCAAAAGAGGTTTCAAAAACATCTCTTTTAATTGAGCCAATTGAAAATATCCTTGTTGTTATTATCCCTAAGATTACAGAGCATAAAGATATAATAGAAGATATTGAAAAAAAAGCAAAAAAAGCAACTGATAAGATTAAGGAGGGGTTATGATAATGCTTTAAGGGCAGGAAGTTCTTTTCCTTCTAAATATTCCAACATTGCCCCGCCACCAGTCGAAATATAGCTTACGCCATCAGTTAAATTAAATTTTCTTATTGCAGCAATAGAGTCACCACCCCCAACTAGAGAAAAGGCTCCTTTACAAGTGCTTTCACAAATAGACTTTCCAACAGAAAGAGTTCCTTTTGAAAAATTATTAAATTCAAAGACTCCCATTGGCCCATTCCATAGAATTGTTTTAGAAGACAATATTTCTTTATTAAATAAATCAATAGATTTAGGGCCAATATCTAAGCCCATTTCGTTTGCAGGGATTTTATTTATTTCTGAAACAGAAGACGCTAATTGATCTTTCAAAGAGATTGAGTTAACTGAATCAAGAGGTAAAATCAAGTCGACATTATTTTCTTTTGCTTTTTTTATAATTTCTAATGCTGCTTTGATTTTATTTTCTTCAACAAGAGACCTCCCTACTTTACCTTTTTTTGCTGCAATAAAAGTATATGCCATGCCACCGCCAATAATTAACTTGTCAACACTATTTAGCAATGAGAGTAGGACATCAATCTTGCTACTTATTTTTGCACCACCAATGACGGCGGTAAATGGTCTACTTGGATTTTTAAAAACAGAATTAAGACTTGATATTTCTTTTTCTAACAAAAGCCCACAGTACTTATTTCCTTTAAAAAATTGAGCAACTCCATATGTTGAGGCGTGCGCCCTGTGAGATGTTCCGAATGCATCATTAATATAGATATCAGCTAAAGAAGCTAATTCTTTAGCAAAAGAAAGATCTCCGTTTGTTTCTTCTTTATAAAATCTTAAATTTTCTAGAAGATAAATTTCCCCATAAGTTGAACTACTTAGTTTTGATTTTACTTTTTCACCAATACAGTCATCTAAAAAAATTACATTTTTATTCATAATTTTAGCAAGCTTTTTTGCAACAGGATATAAAGACAAGGTAGAATCTTTACATTTTGGTCTGCCAAGATGTGATATAATAATAGGTATGCCCCCGTTTACAATTACCTTTTTAATTGTTGGAATAGCAGCACTAATTCTGCTTATATCTATTATTTCTTGAGAGTCATTAAGCGGAACATTAAAATCTACTCTAACAAGAACACGCATATTTTTTAAAGATTGGGTTTTTAAATTTTGCATGTTACAAAAGTATAATAAATGAAGGAGTTTCTTCCTTTTTAATTAAATTTGAAATAAAGAATATAGATGCGTTTCAGTGAAGTTATAGGGCTAGAAAAAACCAAAGAAGAGTTAATTAAAGGAATAAAGCACAATAGGACTGCACATGCACAGCTTTTTTATGGCTCTAAAGGATCTGGACAGCTAGCTTTAGCAGTTGCATATGCCAGAAGATTAAACTGTCAGTGTTTAGAGAAAAAGGACTCTTGTAATAACTGCCCTTCTTCTTTAAAATTTTCTAAACTAATTCACCCTGATCTACACATTATTTTTCCAATAATTAGAACCTCATCAACTGACAGCAAAACTAGTGATGATTATATGGGGGAATGGAGAGAGCAATTTTTAAAAAACCCATATTTTTCTCTATCAAATTGGTTGAGTCACTACAAGGAAAAGTTTTTAGAAAAAATAGCAGACAAAAAAAAAGAGGCGATTATTTATTCTCACCAAATTAAAAAACTAAACAGAAAGCTAACTCTCAAAGTATATGATGCAAAATATAGAGTTGTTATTATATGGATGCCTGAAAAAATGAATATAAAGGCTGCAAATAAGTTTTTAAAACTTTTAGAAGAACCCCCAAACAAAACAATATTATTGTTGGTCTCTGAAGACAAGGGTTTAATAATAGATACAATTTTATCTAGACTGCAGCAGACTAGAATACCAAATTATACAGTAAGCGATACAATTGAAAACAGTAAAATCCAAAAATCCGAGAGGTTTTTAAACTTTTGTAGACTGTCAAATGGTAACATGGGTAAGGTTTTGTCATACTCTGATGAGGCTCTGCCATCTTTTTTTTTAGAAGAGTTCAAAGTATTAAATAGACTATGTTTTAAGAACAATTTTTCAGAAATATCTGATTGGTGCGATGAAATATCGTCTAAAACGCGTCAACAACAAAGAAATTTTCTTAGTTACTGCTTAACTATTTTTCGAGAGTGTCTAGTTTATAATTTTTCAGATAAAAGTATAAACCTGCTGACTAATGAAGAAAAAAAGTTTTTAGAAAATTTTGCAAAATTTGTACATGAAAAAAATAGTATTCCTATAGCCAGCCTTTTTGATGGTGCAATAAAAAAAGTTAAAAGAAATGCAAACTCAAAAATTATATTTTTTCAGCTTGCTCTTGAACTTTCTGATTTGTTAAAACTAAAGCGTAAATTTGTCAATCAAGGATAATTATGAAAATAATATTTGGTTTTTTCAGTTTACTTTTACTTGTCTGTTGCAATACTAAAACGGAAAGCAGTTATAATGTTTTTGAGGAAGATAGTTGGCATGCTGATTCAATAATTACTCTTAATCATGATGTTGTTGACTCGATAACAAAACACAACCTGTATTTAAAAATTAGACACACTACGGATTTTGAATATCAAAATATTTTTTTATTTGTATGTTTTCAAGAAAAAAGAGACACTATAGAAGTAACTCTTTCAGAAAAAAACGGAAAGTGGTTAGGAAGAGGGTTTGGTGATATAAAAGAAGTAGAATACTGTTTTGCTAAAGAGATAACTTTCAACTCAAAAAAAACTAGCATTGTTACTGTTGAGCAGGCAATGCGCTATGGAGACCTGCCAGCTATTACAAACTTAAAAGGAATTATAGCACTAGCAATAAATATCAAGAAAAGTGAAGATTAGAAAAAAAATTATTTTTATTTGGCTCACTATTTTAAGCCCTTTTATATTTGTTTTTTCATTAGTTTCTTTGGCTTCATTTGAGTTTTTTGGACCCTTACCTACATTTGATCAATTAGAAAACCCACAAAATAATCTAGCTACAGAAATAATTTCGTCAGATAGTGTTGTTATTGGAAAGTATTTTTTTGAAAACAGAACCTCTGCAGTTAGAGAGGATATTCCTCAACAATTTATAAACGCCCTATTATCCACTGAAGATATTCGTTACAGAGACCATTCAGGAATAGATGTTAGGGCTCTTTTTAGAGCTGTTTATGGTGTTTTTTCAGGCAAAGGACAGTCTGGTGGGGCAAGCACAATTACTCAGCAACTTGCTAAAATGCTATTTACAAAACAACCAGCCTCTGGATTAGACAGGGTTAAACAAAAGCTGAAAGAATGGGTTATCTCTGCTAAACTTGAGAGAAGATATACAAAAGACGAAATATTGTTAATGTATTTAAATAGGTATGATTGGGTAAATAATGCTGTAGGAATAGAATCAGCATCCAGAGTCTATTTTAATAAGTCTCCAAAAAACCTAAATATTCAAGAATCGGCAATGTTAGTTGGAATGTTAAAAAATTCAGCACTATATAATCCAAACAGAAGGCTTAAGTTGACACAAAGAAGACGAAATACGGTTTTGTTCCAAATGAATAAATATGAGTTTATTTCTGACACGCTTTATGATTCGCTTGTCCAACTTCCAGTTGTTTTAGACTTTAAAAAAGCAAGCCATAATTCAGGATTGGCTCCATACTTTAGAGAATACTTAAGGGGAAAAATAAAGAAATGGTGTTCAACTAAAATGAAATCTGACGGAAGTTCATATAATCTGTATACAGATGGTTTAAAAATTTATACAACAATAGACTCTCGACTACAAAAATTTGCAGAAGAAGCGGTAGAAACTCATATTTCTGATCTTCAAAAAGTGTTTTATAATCATTGGCAGGGGTATACTAACGCTCCATTCCCTGAAGATTTTGAGCCAGAAAAAATTGATGAAATAATCGACATGGCAATGAGAAGGTCTGTTAGATATAAAAGACTTAAATCTCAAGGAAAAACAATTGAGCAAATTAGAAAAGTTTTTGATACTAAAGCAGAGATGAAGTTATTTTCTTGGAATGGCAAAATAGACACTATTTTGTCTCCAAGAGACTCATTGGTTTACAGCAAATATTTTTTACATTCTGGATTAATGAGTATGCAGCCAAAGACAGGGCATGTAAAAGCATATGTTGGGGGAATAAACTATGAGAATTTTCAATATGACCATGTTACATCTGGGAAAAGACAAGTGGGATCAACATTTAAACCTTTTTTATATTCACTTGCAATTCAAGAGGGTTACGATCCTTGCTTTCAGGTCCCAAATGTTCCTGTAGTATTTGATAAATATAAATGGAGGTTAGAAAAAGATTGGACTCCTAAGAATTCAGGAAGTGAAGACCTTGAAGGACTTACCCTTTCATTAAAGTATGGCCTAGCAAACTCAATAAATACAGTTACGGCATATATTATGAAACAATTTGGGCCACATGCTGTGGTGGACTTGGCAAAAAAAATTGGTGTAAAAAGCAAGATACTTGCAGTTCCTTCCTTATGCCTTGGAACTTTTGATCTTTCTGTTTATGAAATGGTTGGAGCCTATTCTACTTTTTCAAATAAAGGGGTTTGGGTTGAGCCTATTTTTGTAACAAGAATAGAAGATAAAAATGGAGTTGTTTTGGAGCGTTTTATTCCAGAATCTAATGAGGCTATGAGTGAAGAAACAGCAGATATAATGGTTCGCCTACTTCAAGGCGTTGTAGATGGAGTGTATAGTCCTGCAGCAAAAAAAAGGTCTGGAACAGGTGTTAGATTAAGATATAAGTATGGATTTAAAAATGAAATTGGAGGTAAAACAGGAACAACTCAAAACCAATCAGACGGATGGTTTATGGGAATTACACCTAATTTAGTCACAGGAGTTTGGACAGGTTGTGATGACAGAAGTGTTCATTTTAGAGATATTGTATATGGTCAAGGAGCAAATATGGCGCTCCCAATTTTCGCAGAATATATGCAAAGAGTATATGCCGATACAGCCAACTCTAAAATCTATCCGCTTGATTTTGATATATCAAGATCTGTAGATGTAAAATTAGATTGTGATGATGCAGTAATTTCAATTGAAGAAGAATTTTAAAGATGATAAATAAAGAAATAAAAACTATTGAGGAAGCAATTGCTGGCGTAAAAAGCGGCATGACGTTTATGTTCGGAGGTTTTGGATTAAGTGGAATACCAGAAAACGCAATTAAAGCAATATCTAATTCGGGAATTAAAAACCTAACATGTATCTCTAACAATGCAGGTATTGATAGTTTTGGATTGGGGTTGCTACTAGAGAAAAAACAAATTAAAAAAATGATTTCATCATATGTTGGTGAAAATGCGGAGTTTGAACGCCAAATGCTTTCTAATGAACTTGAAGTTGAGTTGATCCCCCAAGGAAGTCTTGCGGAGAGGTGTAGGGCCGGAGGAGCTGGCATACCAGCTTTTTTTACACCAGCAGGCTATGGAACAGAAGTGCAAATGAATAAAGAGGTAAGAGTATTTAATGGAAAGAAACATATACTAGAGCAGGCTCTTATTTCTGATTTTGCCTTTATAAAAGCCTGGAAAGGAGATACGGCCGGAAATTTAATATTTAAAGGAACAGCAAGAAATTTTAATCCACTAATGGCAATGGCCGGTAAAATTACTGTTGCTGAGGTTGAAGAGCTTGTTCCGGTGGGAGCGCTTAACCCAAATGAAATCCATACTGCTGGAATTTTTGTTCAAAGAATTATAAAGGGAGATACATTTGAAAAAAGAATTGAAAACAGAACAACAAGAAAAAAGAATTAAATGGCACTTGATAAAAATGGAATTGCTAAAAGAATTGCTCAAGAGTTGGAAAACAATACATATGTTAATTTAGGCATTGGCATACCAACACTTGTCGCTAATCATATCCCTAAAAATATAAACGTAGAATTTCAATCTGAAAACGGTGTTTTGGGGATGGGCCCTTTTCCTCTAGACGGAGAAGAGGATGCTGATATGATTAATGCTGGTAAACAAACGATAACCACCATGCCTGGGGCGGTTTTATTTGATTCAGCAACTTCATTTTCTATGATTAGAGGAAATCATATTCAGCTCAGTGTTTTGGGGGCTATGGAAGTAGCTGAAAATGGAGATATTGCAAACTGGAAAATACCAGGAAAAATGGTTAAAGGAATGGGAGGAGCAATGGATTTGGTTGCCTCTTCTGAAAATATTATTGTAGCAATGAATCATACGAATCGAAAAGGAGAAAGCAAGTTGCTAAAAAAATGCACGCTTCCTATTACAGGAGTTAATTGTATTAAAAAAATTGTCACAGACCTTGCCGTGATCGATATAACTTTGGAGGGTTTTAAACTTATTGAAAGAGCTCCTGGCGTTTCTATTGAGGAGATCATTTCTGCTACTCAAGCAAATTTAATTGTTGATGGAGATATTCCTGAAATGATTTTGTGATTTCTAAGAAACAGAAATACCCTTCTTTTCTAAATGACCTTTTATATCTTCAAGCTTTCCTTCTGGAATAGCATCAATTAACTTCTTTGTGTAGTCTGTTTTTGGTGAGTTGTATATTTGATCTGCATCACCCATTTCCTCAATCTCTCCCTCTTGCATTACAACCATTCGATCACTCATGTATTTTACAACCGAAAGGTCATGAGATATAAAAATGTATGTTAATCCAAATTCTTCTTTTAAATCATTTAACAAGTTTAAAACCTGCGCTTGAACAGATACATCTAGAGCAGAGACAGACTCATCACAAATAATAAACTTAGGGTTAACCGCTAATGCACGCGCAATTCCAATACGCTGTCTTTGTCCTCCCGAAAACTCATGCGGATACCTATAAAAATGGGCAGGATCTAAACTTACTTTAGTTAAAAGTTCTTTTACTTTCTCTTTTCTTTGATCATCATTGTCTAGAATGTCGTGTACTTGCATAGGCTCCATAATAGCATTCCCAATAGTCATTCTTGGGTTTAATGAAGAGTATGGGTCCTGAAATATAATCTGAACTTCTTTTCTAAAAGCTCTAAGTTCATCAGCAGTCATCTTAGCAATATCTTGGCCTTTATAAATCATTTCCCCTTCAGTTGGCTCCTCAAGTCTTAGTATAGTTCTTCCGATTGTTGTTTTTCCGCATCCAGACTCCCCAACTAAACCTAACGTTTCTCCAGGGTAAACATCAAAAGTCACATCATTTACTGCCTTAACATAACTTGAAATTCCACCAAAAAAACCGTTTTTTATTGGAAAATAAGTTTTTAGATTTTTTAGCTGTAAAACAGCTTTTTTTGAAAACAATTCTTTTTGTTTTTTCTGTCTTTCTGAATCAGAAATAACAAGGTTTTTGGTAAAATCTGTAACGCTAATATTATTATCAATAATATCACCCTTTTCATCAATCTTCATAAAATCCCCTACAGTTGGCAAGAAAGAATATCTTTTTTCTAAAGGAGGTCTACAAGCTAGCAATCCTTTTGTATATGGGTGCTGAGGGTTTGTGAATATTTCCCAAACATTTCCTTGCTCAACAATTTTACCCTTGTACATTACAACAACTTTATCAGCAAGCTCTGCAATTACTCCAAGATCATGCGTTATGAACATAATACCCATGTCTTTCTCTTTTTGTAATTTTTGCATAAGAAGTAAAATAGTCTTTTGTACAGTAACGTCTAAAGCTGTTGTAGGCTCATCTGCTATTAAAACAGAAGGCTCACAACTCATAGCCATAGCAATCATTACTCTTTGTTTTTGTCCTCCTGATATTTGATGTGGGTAAGTGTTATAAATTCTTTCTGGATCAGGAAGTTGAACTTTTTCAAAAAGCTCAATAGTTAATTTTTTTGCATCTTCTTTGTGTAGGTTTTGGTGTAACATTATTGCTTCTAAAACTTGATCCCCACAAGTAAATACAGGATTCAAAGAAGTCATTGGTTCTTGAAAAATCATAGCTATATCATTACCTCGATATGACCTCATTTCCTCTTCAGAACACCCCAATAAATTGACTTCCTCTCCACTATTTTTATGAAAAATAATTTCCCCACCACTTATTATTCCTGGAGGATTTGGAATCAACCTCATAGCAGACAATGACGTAACAGATTTACCTGATCCTGATTCACCTACTATCCCAACCGTCTCACCTTTGTTGAGAGTAAAGCTTATATCATTTACCGCCTTCACAGTAGTTCCTTCAGTATGAAACTCGGTAACTAGGTTTTTAAATTCTAGTAGTGATTTACTCATGTTTAGGATAGTTTTTTGTTGAACATAAAAATATATATTTTATTTGCATTTAGCACTTGATTTAATAAACTTTTTGATTATTTGAGTTCTAAATCAAAAACACGTTCAATATTTGATTTTAATAATGTCTTAGCATGACATATATCTATTTTATGTCCTATTTCCTTCTCTAATGATGTAACTTTTTTATCATTAATGCCACAGGGGATTATGTTCTCAAAATAAGATAAATCTGTATTTAGATTAAAAGCAAAGCCATGCATACTTACCCACCGACTTGTTTTTACCCCCATTGCACAAATTTTTCTTGCTGTTGGTTTGCCAACATCTAACCAAACTCCCGTTTCACCTTTAGAGCGCTCACCATTAAGCCCATACTCTTTAAGTGTTAGAATAATAACCTCTTCTAAAAATCGCAGATACTTTCCTATATCATTAAAGAAATTATCTAAATCAAAAATAGGATAACCAACAATTTGCCCTGGACCATGATAGGTTATATCTCCTCCGCGATTGGTTTTGTAAAACGAAGCTCCTCTGGATTTGAGGTAGTCTTCGTTAACTAAAAGATTCTCTTTATTACCACTGTTTCCTAGTGTATAAACGTGAGGATGCTCACAAAAAATTAGATGGTTTTTTGTTGTTATTTCAGTACCCTCATTTCTGTTTTTTGATTTAATCTCAAGAATTTTATTAAAAAATTTTTCTTGAAACAACCATGCTTCTTTATATTCAATTAATCCAATGTCTTTGAAATAAGCAATTTGCATATGGTTTAAAGATCAGAGAGTGATTTTTTTAAATACTCAATAACATCAATTTCAATTGCATCAACATCATTTAGTTCTGATAAATACCATGAAATCCAATCTCCAATATTTATTAAATAAAGACTTCTTTCAATTAAAGAACCTCCAAGGCTCCAAATTTCAGAAATATTTGAAGTGTATTTTTCAATAACTGACTTATTAATATCAATTCGTTTTTTGTTTCGATAGTAGTCACTCTCATTTCTGAGATAAATTACAGATGTGTTTTCTACATTAGTTCTCCACCCGAGTAATTCATTATGGTTCATTTCAGGTACTACATGGTGCCAGCATAACATTTTGCTGTTTTCATTAATTTGTTGTCTCAGCCTCACCGCTACACCTTCAAAACCATCAGCTACATAAATAATTGGAGTTGTTTTAAATAGTTTTTTAGAAATTTCTAGCGCAGTTTTTTTAATTTTTTCTTGTTCGGTGTTAATTAATGAAATTGCCTTTTTAAAATCAATTTTAAAAGATTCGTTAATAATCCCGTAATTATTTAGAATAAAAAATAATTGAGTAAAACCATAGCCAAACATTGCTCTTGGCGGGTGCCCCCCTGGAATAATAATATGGTTAAGATTTTTTTCTAAGGCTAAATCCTTTAGCTTACCTCCAGAACACACAATAGCAACTTCAGCGTTTTTTTCTAAACATTTATTTAACGCGGAAAGTGTTTCTTCTGTATTTCCTGAATAAGAACAAGCTACAACAAGAGTTTCCTCATTAACAAAACCAGGAATATCATAGCCTTTTGAAGTTTCAATTGGAACAGAAACATCTCTTGAAATTAAATCTTTCACAATTGTGCCACCGATACCACTACCCCCAAGACCACAAATTAAAATATTTGAAAAAGACTTGCTTGTCTTTTTTAGATTAGAAGAGTCTCCAATTAAAAGAGCATCTGTTAAGTGATTTGTAAAATCATTAATATAGTCGTTCATTTTCATATTGAGGAGTTTTAAAAAGAAGTCAATATTACAAAATAATAGGTATAAAGAATTTATATCTTTACAAAAAATTTTAAATATGTCACTAGAGCGCTCTGAACAAGAATTAGTTAGAAGAGAATCTTTACAAAAGCTTAAAGACTTAGGTATTAATTGTTATCCTGCAGATGTTTTTCCTGTAAATACAACAGCTAATGATATTAAGAAAGGCTATAAAGATGGTAAAGAGCTTAATGTTGTAATTGCAGGAAGAATTATGAGCAGAAGAATTATGGGAAAAGCTTCTTTTGCAGAGCTACAAGATTCTAGCGGAAAGATACAGCTATATGTTAATAGAGATGAGGTTTGTGAGGGTGAGGATAAAACAATGTATAATCAAGTTTTCAAGAAGCTTTTAGACATTGGAGATATATTGGGAATAGAGGGATCTGTATTTAAAACTAAGGTTGGAGAAATTTCTGTTATGGTAAAAAAAATCACCATTTTGTCTAAATCTCTTAAGCCGCTTCCTCTACCCAAACTTGATGCTGATGGAAATATTTATGACGCCTTTACTGACCCAGAGAAAAGATACAGACAGAGATATGTTGACCTAGTAGTTAATCCAGATGTAAAAGAGGCTTTTGTTAAAAGAACTCAGCTTACCAACTCAATGCGCAACTACTTAAATAACAAAGGATATATGGAGGTAGAGACCCCAATTCTACAGCCAATATATGGTGGTGCGGCAGCTCGACCATTTAAGACACATCACAATACTTTGGATATGGATTTATATCTAAGAATTGCAAACGAGCTTTATCTTAAAAGGTTAGTTGTTGGTGGTTTTGATGGGGTATATGAATTTTCAAAAGATTTTAGAAATGAAGGTATGAGTAGATTTCATAACCCAGAGTTTACGCAAATGGAGCTTTATGTCGCTTATAAAGACTACAACTGGATGATGTGTTTAGTAGAAGAAATGGTAGAGAAGATAGCGATAGATTTGCACGAAAAAACAGATTTAAAAGTTGGAGAACATACAATTAGCTTTAAAAAACCTTGGAAAAGATTAACAATGTATGAGGCAATAGAAGAGCACACGGGCATTGATATTTCTCAAATGAATGAGGGCGAATTAAAAGAAACTGCAAAAAATCTTGGTATCACAATTGATAAAAGTATGGGGAGAGGTAAGTTAATTGATGAGATTTTTGGAGAAAAATGTGAAAAAAATATTATTCAGCCAACATTTATAACTGACTATCCAGTAGAAATGTCTCCTTTAGCAAAAAAACACAGAACAACAGAAGGTTTAGTTGAGCGTTTTGAAGCTATATGTAATGGAAAGGAATTGTGTAATGCATTTTCTGAATTAAACGACCCTATAGATCAAAGAGAAAGATTCAAAGAGCAGCTTGAGCTAGCTAAAAAAGGAGATGAAGAGGCTATGGTACTTGATGAAGATTTTCTAAGAGCAATTGAATATGGAATGCCCCCTACAGCAGGTCTTGGAATAGGAATAGATAGACTGGCAATGATAATGACAAATAGCGCCTCTATTCAAGATGTGTTATTTTTCCCTCAAATGAAGCAAGAAAAATAATTTAGGTATCGCCAAAAATCTTTTTTGCTTTAGACTCACCAATAAGGTTCTGAACTGTTTTATAATCAGAATTCATCAAGTTTTTTACAGAACCAAATTTTTTCAACAATAGAGTAGATGTTTTTGGTCCTATTCCTGAAATATTATCTAAAGAGGTTTTAATCTTTTCAGACACTCTTTTTCTCCTATGATGGTTAATACCAAAACGATGAGCCTCATTTCTGAGTTGTTGAATAAGCTTAAGGCTTGAAGATTTTTTATCTAAATACAGTGGTGTTGAGTCGTTTGGAAAATAGATTTCCTCTAATCTTTTAGCAATCCCAATTATTGCAATTTGCCCATCAATATTTAGCTGTTTCAAACTCTTAACAGCAGAGCTTAACTGACCCTTACCCCCATCAATTACAATCAGTTGAGGCAGGTTTTTTTCTTCATTTATGAGGCGCTTGTATCGTCTAAAAACCACCTCTTCCATAGATTTATAGTCGTCAGGCCCCACAACAGTTTTAATGTTAAATAGTCGATATTCTTTTTTGCTAGGCTTCCCATTTTTAAACACTACACAAGCGGCAACAGGATTTGTTCCTTGTAAATTAGAGTTATCGAAACATTCAATATGACTAGGAATTAATTTTAGCTTCAAATCTTCTTTAAGTCTAAATAAAGAAGATGTTTTTTCTTTTTTTTCTTTTGCAATGAGATTTAGCTTCTTTTTTTCAAACTGCATATACTTAGCATTTCTAAGAGAAAGATCAATCAACTTTTTTTTGTCACCAATTAATGGAACGATTAATTTTGTTTCTGGCCATATACAATTTATGCTATGAGAGCAAAAAATAGTTTTAGAAACACTATTAAATCTTGTTCTTAAGTCTGTAATAACAAATTGCAAAATACTTTCGTCATCTTCTGAAAGTTTTTTTTTGATTTCTACTGAATGAGAAAGAACAACTGCTCCGCTTGTAATTTTCAGATAATTAACAAAAGAAAAATTCTTTTCAGAGCAGATGCTAAAAACATCGACATTGTTAATTTTTGAGCTTACTATAGCAGATTTAGATTGATAATTATTCAAAAGAGAAATTTTTTCCTTTGTTTTTTGAGCATTTTCAAAGTCTAACTTTTTAGAAAAAACGAGCATTCTGTTTTTCAAACTGCCTATTATTGTTTTTATATCTCCTTTTAAAATTTTTCTTATTTCATCAATGGTTTTTTGGTAGTTATCTTTAGAATTGCTGCTTACCTTCCTGTTTAAATAAGAGTCAGGTGTAAAACCATTGTCGTAAAATAATTCAGAGAAATAATCTAATAAAACATTAACAACATAGCCAGACATGTATGGGCCAAAATATTCTGAACCGTCTTTTACTACATTTCGTGTTTGAAAAACTCTTGGGAATTCTTCTTTTTTTATGCAAATCCAAGGGTATGATTTATCATCTTTCAGCAGTATGTTATATCTTGGTTGGTGTTTTTTTATTAAGTTATTTTCTAGTAATAGTGCGTCAATTTCAGTTTCAACTATTATACAACTAATGTCAGTAATTTTGCTAACTAAATTTTTTGTTTTTAACCTTTTATGTGTTTTTGTAAAATATGAAGAAACTCTTCTTTTTAGATTTTTAGCCTTTCCAACATAGATGACTTTACCATCAGAATCATAAAAGTGGTATACCCCTGGTTTTTGGGGAATAGTACTTATTATGGGTTTTAGTGATTGATCTGCGGGCATTTTAAAAACTTAATTTTCTCCACTCTATAATTTGTAAATATAGTACTTTTGATTAGTAATAATTTTAATATGAAATTAGCAATTGTTGGTGCCACAGGAATGGTTGGCAACGAAATTTTAAAGATAATTCAAGAGAAAAATCTGGTTTTCTCTGAATTGATTCTAGTTGCTTCTAAGAAATCCAAAGGCAAAGAATTAATTATTAATAACAAAAGCCATTTTATTATTGATTTAGATGAAATGTTAGAAAAAAAGCCAGAATTAGCATTGTTTTCTGCTGGCTCCCAGATTTCTAAAATATGGGCTCCAAAACTAGCAGAAATAGGCTGTAAGGTAATAGACAACTCATCCTATTGGAGAATGGTTTCAGATCACAAGTTAATAATACCTGAGATTAATGGATTTCAGTTGGAAAAGAAAGATATAATTATTGCAAATCCAAATTGCTCAACAATACAGCTATTAATTGCCATAGCCCCCTTACACAAAAAATATAAAATAAAACGTGTTGTTATTTCTACTTATCAATCTGTTACAGGAACGGGGAAGCAGGCGGTTGATCAGCTTAATAATGAAGAGCAGGGATTGGCAGGAGAAATGGCCTATCCCCACCCAATTTATCGAAACGCTCTCCCTCACATTGATGATTTTGAATCTAATGGCTATACAAAAGAGGAGATGAAAATAGTAAATGAAACTCATAAAATTTTAGACAAATCAATAGCTGTAACTGCAACTGCTGTAAGAATTCCTATTGAAGGGGGGCATTGCGAAAGTGTAAATATTACTTTTTCAGACAGTTTTGCAATTAAAGATATTTATGAAATTTTTAATAGTACAGAAAGCCTAACAGTAGTTGATGATGTTGACCAAAACAGCTACCCAATGCCAATTAACACTAAAGGGAAAGACGACGTCTTTGTTGGAAGGATAAGAAAGGACTACAGTCAAAAAAACAGTTTAAATCTTTGGATTGTTGCAGACAATCTTAGAAAAGGAGCGGCAACAAATACCGTTCAAATTGCCGAGTATATGATTAAGCATGACTTACTATAAATTAAATTGAATAAAGCATCAATAATTGGATCGGGAATTGGGGGTTTAGCTTTAGCAATCAGACTTCGTTTAAAAGGCTATAAAGTTGTTGTTTTTGAAGCGAATTCATCATACGGAGGAAAGGCAGCAGAGATTAAAAAAAAGGGCTTTAGGTTTGACAAAGGGCCATCACTTTTAACAATGCCTGAAAAAATTGATGAACTGTTTTTTTTAGCAAAAAAAAACCCGAAGGAATACTTTGAATATAAAAAACTAAATGAATCCTGTAGGTATTTTTATGAAGATGGAACATCAATTATTGCACATGCAAAAACAGCTGATTTCGCTAAAGAAGTTTATGAAAAAACAAGCGTATCTAAAAGTAAAATAATAAAATATATTAATCACAATACATTTATTTTCAACTCCACAAGTCACCTTTTTTTGGAGAAGTCTTTACATAAATTAAAGAGTTATATTTCTTTAAAAGTTTTTTATTCGTTTTTAAAAATCCCATTTTTAAATATGTTTTCAAGTATGAGTAAGGTGAATGATAAAAAATTTAAAAACAAAAAAATTAGCCAACTTTTTAATAGATACGCAACATATAACGGTTCAAACCCTTATTTAGCTCCAGGGGTTTTAAATAGCATATCTCACCTAGAATTTGTTAAAGGTGTTTTTTATCCCAAAAATGGAATGCGATCTATACCTACGTCCCTTTTTAATCTTGCTCAAGAAATAGGGGTGGATTTCAAGTTTAATGCTCCCATAAAAAAAATCAAAGTCGATAAAAATAAAGTTGTATCTGTTTTAACAAAAGATCAAGAGTTTTTTTCTGATTTAATAGCCTGTAATAATGATGTTTATTATGTTTATAAAAAGCTATTACCAACTAAATATAGTCTTAAACTAAATACAGAACAGGAAAGATCATCTTCTGCAATTATTTTTTATTTAGGCATTAAAAAAGAGTTTAATCAGCTTGACTTGCATAATATATTTTTCTCAGAGGACTATAAAAGAGAGTTTGAGTCAATTAAAAAAGGCAATATTTATAAAGACCCCACTATATATGTTAATATAAGTTCTAAAAAAACCCCATCTGACGCCCCAATGAATATGGAAAATTGGTTTGTAATGATCAATACCCCGTTTGATTCTGGTCAAGATTGGAACAAATTAATTTCAGAGGCTAGAGTTAATGTAATAAATAAGTTAAACAGGGTTTTAAAAACAGATATAGAAAGCTTAATTGTTTGTGAGGAGGTCGTAGACCCCCGCTCTATTGAAGCCGAAACATACTCTTTTACCGGCTCATTATACGGAACATCTTCAAACACTAAAGGTGCTGCTTTTTTTAGACACCCAAACTTTTCTAGAAAGATTAAAGGTTTGTATTTTTGTGGTGGAAGCGTTCATCCAGGAGGCGGTATTCCTTTAGTTTTATCATCTGCAAAAATTGTTGATGGATTAATACCAGCTATAAATGAAAACTAATAAAATATATCTTTCAGTTTTTTTTATATTTCTTTTTAATATTATTGGGGCGGTAGCACTTTGTTTTCCAGCTCTAAGAGAGGTTGTTTTAAAACTAACCCCTTTAAACCTTTTGGTCATTTTTATGATTTTTTTTTATGCAAATAATGACTTTTCATTAAGCTTTCTCAAAACTATTCTTGTTGTTTTTATAATTGGCTATTTTATTGAAGTACTTGGGGTTAGATTTAAATTTATATTTGGAGAATATTTTTATGGAGAAACCTTAGGTCTAAAAATATTAAATACCCCATTAATTATGGGGGTAAATTGGCTCAGCCTTTCTCTTTCAACATTTGGAATTGCGGCATATATTTTTAAACCCAAACTTTTAATTGTTGTAGCCGCATCAGTTTTCATGGTATTAACCGACATGCTAATTGAACCTCTTTCCGCAAGTTTAGATTTTTGGTATTGGAAAAATAGTGTGATTCCAACTCAAAACTATATTGCTTGGTTCTTAGTTTCTTTAATAATACATTCAATAATTTTAAAATCTAATATTAAATTGAATTCTGTTTTATGCTTTGCACTTTTAGGATCACAAATTCTTTTTTTTACAATACAATTTATTAATTATGGAATTATATAGCAAGTACTTTTATTTTCTCCTTTTGCTACTCTCATTCTGCTTTCCTTTTATTAAAAGCTTTGAAAAAAAAATAAATTATTATAAAAAATGGCCAGCACTTTTAAGTGGTGTAATTTTAATGGTTGCGATACATATTCCAATAGATATTTATTTTACAGATATTGGCGTTTGGAGCTTTAACAAAGATTTTGTTTGTGGTATTTATTTAGCGAATCTTCCTTTAGAAGAATGGTTGTTCTTTTTAATTATACCTTTTTGTTGTGTTTTTATATATGAATGTACTAATTACTTTCTTAGCCCTGAAAAACCATCTTTGACTAATTATAAATTAACTTTTTTTTGTGGTATTCTTTTTGTTGTTTTTGCTTTCTTGCTTAACGACAAGACATATACTAGTTTATATTTCTCTCTTGCGGGGGCTTCTTTAGTATTAATATATTTATTGCAACCAAGCTGGTGGCACAAATTTCAAATAATGTATGTTTTTGCATTAGTTCCTTTCATTGTTGTAAATGGGTTTTTGACAGGTAGTTTTACAGATGAGCCTGTGGTATACTATAATGATATGGAAAATTTATCTATAAGAATTTTAAATATTCCAATTGAAGATTTTGTGTACAATTTTAATATCTTACTACTTGTGGTGGCAGTATATGAGTATCAATTATCTAAAATGCTTTCTGTAAAAAAGGATTAGCACAAACATTCCTACAGAAATTCCCGCATCAGCAATATTAAAAACAGGCCTGAAGAAAATAAAATGCTCCCCCCCAAAAAAAGGTATCCAGTTTGGGAAATGATTGTTTATAAGAGGAAAGTAAAACATATCTACAACCTTCCCCATCAGAAATGTGGAGTAGCCACCAACAGCGGGAAGAAATTCAGCAATTTGATTGTAACTATCATTAAATAAAACACCATAAAACACTCCATCAATTATATTACCAATAGCACCACCAAAAACAAGTCCTAAGGCCACTAATAGTCCATTTGGAAGGCTTGTTTTGGTTAATGTATTTATATAGGTAAACCCCCATACTATTACAATAATCCTAAAAACACTTAGTATTATTTTGCCTGTGTCTCCACCAAATTCTAAGCCAAAGGCCATACCATTGTTTTCTGTAAAATGAATTATGAACCAGTCAAATATTTTAAACTCTTGACCTAAAAACATATTTGTTTTTATCCAGAATTTTAACAGCTGATCCACAACTAAAAGAAGAAGTGCTGTTGTAAGTACTTTTTTCAAATCTTAATTTTATTGAGCTTTTTTCGCTGCAATGCTAAGAGTGGCATGCGGAACTAATGTTAGTCGTTCTTTAGAAATTAGTTTTCCCGTAATTCGACAGACACCATATGAATTGTTTTCAATTCTAATTAATGCATTTTTGAGATTAATAATAAACTTAGCCTGTCTTTCGGCTAGCTTAGTGTTTTCCTCTTTTGATAGAGTGGTAGAGCCTTCTTCGAAAGCTTTAAATGTTGGAGAGGTGTCTTCTGTTCCATTGTCAGCATCATTTGCACAAGATGCTCTTAAAATTGCTAAGTCTTCCTCAGCACTATCAATTTTTTTTAATATTAGGCTTTTGAATTCTTTTAATTCAGCCTTTGTATATGTTGTTTTTTCTTTCATACTATTTCTTATAAATTAAAACCCTACAGTCAATGTTGTTTACCAGATTTAATTCATCGTAATTTTCTAATTTTTTCGAACTAAAATCAAGCCTTTCTGTTAATGTTTCATTACAAATATATGTCAAATTATTTTTAATAGCTCTTTCAGCTTCATTGTTTTTTTCAAGCTCAATATAAATTTTATCAGTAACCAAGTAACCTTTGTCTTTTCGTAAATTTTGAATTCGATTTACAAATTCTCTTGCTAAACCTTCATCGCTTAACTCTTGTGAAATACTAACATCTAAAGCGACACTAAAATAATTATTTGTTGAAACGGAATATCCCGCGATATCTTCTGAAACAATTTCTACATCGTCAATCGAAATTTCGACACCCTCCATAACTATTATCGAGCCACGAGACTCAAGTGTTTTAATTTGTTCGTTATTTAAGTTTTGAATAAGAGTTGATACTTCCTTTATTTTACTTCCATATTTTGGTCCTAATAGCTTAAAATTTGGCTTTGCTTTTTTTGAAAGCATATCGGAATCTTGTGATAGAAACTCTAGTCCTTTTAAGTTTGTTTCGCCTAATATAATTTCTGTAGACTTCTCAAGAGCCTTTTGAGTTTCATCATTTGAAACCGCAACTAATGCGCTAGCAAGAGGTTGTCGCACTCTAATTTTTTCTTTTTTTCTTAAAGATAAAATTGAAGAGGATATTATTTGTGCTAATTGCATTTGAGTTTCAAGAACTTTATTGATATTATTTTTTTCAAACTTTGGATAGCTTGCTAAATGCACAGACGTAGTATTCTGATTCAAATCCTGGTACAACTGGTCCATGTAGAAAGGAGCAATTGGACAAGAAATAATAGCAATAGTACTTAAACACTCAAATAAGGTGCAATAGGCATTTTTTTTATCGGAATTATATTCTCCTTTCCAAAATCTTCTCCTATTTAATCGGATATACCAGTTACTAAGCTTTGTAGTTACAAAGTCTTGAATTTCACGACTAGCTTTGGTAGGTTCGTAATTTTCATAATGTGCTTCAACATCTTTTATTAATGAATTTAATTCAGAAATAATCCATCGATCAGTTATGTTTCTTTCTTCTAATGAACTTGCTTTTTTATTGTATTTAAACCCATCAATATTTGCATACAATGTAAAAAAAGAATAAGCATTATATAGTGTGCCAAAAAATTTTCTTCTAACCTCGATTATTCCCTCTTCATCAAATTTTAAATTGTCCCAAGGCTGTGCATTTGAAATCATATACCATCTAGTAGCATCAGCCCCATGTTTTTCCAGTGTTTGAAAAGGATCTGTTGCGTTTCCAAGTCGCTTAGACATTTTATTACCATCTTTATCTAATACAAGTCCATTTGACACTACATTTTTATAAGCAACGGAGTCAAATAATAGTGTGGATATTGCATGTAAAGTGAAAAACCAACCTCTTGTTTGGTCTACTCCTTCCGCAATGAAATCAGCTGGGAATCGATTTGTAAACAACTCTTTGTTTTCAAATGGGTAGTGAAGCTGAGCATATGGCATTGAACCAGAATCAAACCAAACATCAATAAGATCAAGCTCTCTAGTCATTCTTAATCCAGATTTTGAAGCTAAAATTATATCATCGACATATGGCCTGTGTAAATCAAAAATAGAATAATTTTTATCAGAGAAATCTCCAGCTTTAAAATCTGCAAGTGGATTTTCTCTCATGAAACCTAAATTAACTGAGCGATCTATTTCTGCTTTTAAATCCTCAAGTGAGCCAATACAGATTTCTTCTTTGCCATTTTTAGTTCTCCAGATTGGTAAAGGAATACCCCAAAATCTAGATCTTGATAAATTCCAGTCTACAAGATTTTCTAGCCAATTACCAAATCGCCCTTCACCAGTAGAGGATGGTTTCCAATTAATAGTTTTGTTGAGCTCCATCATTCTTTGCTTGTGCTCGGTTGTTTTTACGAACCAACTATCCATAGGGTAATATAAAATTGGCTTATCTGTTCTCCAACAATGAGGGTAGCTATGCTCGTATTTCTCTGAGTTAAAGAGTAGTCCAGATTCTTTTAGTTTAATGATAATCTGAACATCGGCAGGTAACTTTGGCTTTGTATCATTTTCAGTGTAGAATTCATCTTTTACATATTGCCCATAAAAATCACTTACCTCTTTGGTAAATCTACCTTGTTCATCAACAAGAGTAAGTGAGCCAATACTGTTTTGTTTTGCTACTCTAGCATCATCTGCCCCGAAACTTGGTGCTAAATGTACGATACCCGTCCCATCTTCAGTTGTAACAAAATCACCAGCCAAAACCCTAAATGCATCTCCGTTTTTTGGCACGGCATATTTTAGTAATTGATCATATACGAGTCCCACTAATAAATCTCCAGTAAATTCCTTTAAAACCACATAGGGACGAGATTTGTTTCCAACCTCGTATGTTTCAAAAGAGATGTTTTCGTTTTCTGTTTTAAAATGTTTCGAAAGCAAATCTTTTGCAAGTATTACAGAGTAAATCTCTCCATTATATTGATTTACAGTTTCAACTAACACATATGTTATTTTTTTGCCAACAGCTAGAGCAGTATTTGACGGAAGAGTCCATGGAGTTGTTGTCCAGGCAAGGAAGAAGATACTTTTGTCTGTTTTTTCAAATAAAAATTTACTTTGATTATTTTTTATAATTTTAAATTGTGCTATAGCAGAAGTATCTTTTACGTTACGATAGCAACCTGGCTGATTCAATTCGTGTGTGCTAAGACCAGTACCTGCTTTTGGCGAGAAGGGTTGAACAGTATGCCCTTTATATAATAGTTTTTTATTATGTAACTGTTTTAATAGCCACCAAACACTTTCAATATACTTATTGTCATAAGTAACATACGGGTTTTTCATATCAACCCAATACCCCATTTTTGCTGTAATATCTTCCCAGGTAGCTTGGTATTTCATTACATTTACCCTGCAGGCTTTGTTGTAATCTTCAATAGATATCTTAGTTCCGATATCTTCTTTCGTTATATTTAATTCTTTTTCTACTCCAAGCTCTACAGGTAGTCCGTGTGTGTCCCACCCCGCTTTACGATAAACATTAAATCCTTTTAAGGTTTTATATCTACAAAAAAGATCTTTTATGGTTCTTGCAATAACATGGTGAATGCCCGGCATTCCATTGGCAGATGGAGGGCCTTCATAAAAGTTATAGCTTTTATCTTTCTCGCCTAAACTCTTTTCAAAAACAGACTCTTGGTCCCAAAAGTCTAAGATACTTTTGTTGACTGCTGAAAGATCTAGGGCGCTATATTCTTTAAATTTACTCATGATTACTACTAGCTAATTCGTGCAAATATAACTTTTGCAAATAAGATAGACAATGAAAGTAAATCTATTTATTTTACAAAGAATTTCTTTTCAGCACTACCATCATCATAAATAAAAATTAGAGGAGTATTGTATTTAAATTTGGATTTCTTACCTAAAAGATCGGTAATAAAAAAAATTTCTTTATTAAACGATTGGGGTTTGTCCAAAACATGAGAAATGGAGTAGTATTCATAAAACTCATATTCAGCTCTTTCAGGTGAAAGCATCATTGCTTGAGAGTTTCTAGCCTTTACATAAAACTTTACTAAAGGAGATGAAGCAAAAGGAACATAGCATGAATAAATACCGTCATTTGCTTGGATATCACCATTTGTTCCATCATCATACATATTAAAGGACGTAAACTTTGAATTATACTCACTTACTGTTGCCATTAGCTCAACATAGGATTCATTATTAACATTTGCAGTTATAATTCCATTGTCAGCTTGTACATTAAAAATATTTGGTGGAGTTAAATTTATTTCTGAATGAGCAAGTAAGAAGGGGATTCTATGTCTTAAGCTTGACATTATTCCTCCAAACCCATAACCTCCCCAGGCTAAGTTACTGATATCTTGTTCCACATTATTAAAGTAATCAGCGCTAGAAAATAGCTTGTGTATATCATTATCCATGGCGCTGTAGGCCATTGCCTGCATAGTTTGCACCTCACTCCTTATTTGATTTGTATCTATTTCATTTATCACTGTTCTTAAATGAGCAGTATATTGTCTTCTGTATTCAGCATTGTTAAAAAGAAATTCTGTCAAAGGCCTAAATAAAGTAGGGTCAGAACCATAATAAGGGTCGAATTGTGTTGGGTGAGTAGGGCCTAGTGGTGTGAAAATATCCCATCCAAGCAAAGCGTTAATAAAGCTCTGGCTTAAATCCCATGGAATCATTTGAAATAGATTATCTTCATTTTGGTACATATAATAGTTGTGAACATAGTACCCGTTATAGCTGTCAAAGTTTCCAATAACGGTGTTTACAGCAAACGCCCATAAAGCTCTATCAATATTTAAAAAAGAATCAAGATTATTAGGAGTAAAATTTAAAGCATATATCATGTCAATAAATTCTTTCCAACCATGATTTGATTTTATGTCATAACTAGAATAATATAATGTACTATCTGAAGACCCGTTCCAGGTTAGTCCAGGGTATCCTCCCGGAGGTGTTCCGGTTGTATCACAAAACATTCCACTAGCATCACATTTAAACAAGGCGCCGTCATCATAGTCAAAATGCTTTTTTGCAAATTGTTTGTTGATTGATTCCGTATTAACATATAAGCCTAAATAGTTGCCCTGTACGTTAAGTTTCATTAAGTTAACTTCAGGAGAAGGCAAGTATTTCCGGTAGATTTTAGAAGCAATATATTCTTTTTGAAAAGTTGCATCCATCCAGGCGTTAGCAAGCTTTAATTTTTTATAGCCTAATAGTTTTTGCCCAGAGATCCAATAATTCATATCTAAATTATACGGAACTTTAGGCACGCCATTATCATTTGGTATGCAAAATGTAGAATTCCCCTTGTATCTCACACCAACACTGTCTATGTTAACATCACCTAAAGTTATGCTCGCAGGAATTCTGTATGACGGATTAGTAAAAAAGGAGCTTTGTAAAATAGAATGGTAATTGGGATCGTGAAAATTAACATATAATGTTCTAAGAGAATCTTTTTCATACATACCACCAGACCCATCATAAAGGCCTTGTGGGCTATAATTGAACAGTGTTTGTGAATTAAGGTTAAATGATAAAGAAAAAACTACTAAGCAAAGGAAAAAGCTATAATATGATTTTGACTTTAAAGTAAACATTTATTAACGAATTAAGTTAATCTTGTCTGTTTTATAGTGCTTCCAACCTTCAATGTCTTGATATGAAAGTTCATATATATAGGTTCCCGAAGGCAGATCAAATCCTTTAAAAAGATGCTTACCATTCCAACCGTTTTCTTTGTTTAACTCATCAATATTATTACTTGAGAAAACTAATTCATTTAATCGATTAAAGATATTTATAGAGAAGCTTTGCTTCAAGACACCGTAGTGATCAATAATGAAGCGATCGTTCTTCGCATCCGAATTTGGCGTGAAGGAATTTGGAACATATATCCAATGGTCATCAACAATGTTTAGAATCTTGTAGATCGAATCGGCACAGCCTGCAGTATTTCTAACCTTTAAAAATATTTGATACTGAGATACTTCTTCAGGATAGGTATAAGATGGGTTTTGAGCGGTACTATAACCTAGATTATCACCAAAATCCCATTGCCAACTATTTGTATTATTAGTAGACTTGTCAATCATTTTAATGGTAGTATAGATAATGCTTGTTTCATTTGGACTTAACTGAAAGTCAGCAATAGGAGCGTCTTCAATAGTTACAAAAGCTTGACCACTAAGCCCCCCTTGCTCTACTGCATCAGAAAAACTAATTAGATTATAAACCCCACCTTCATTTGTTTCAACAGTGTATGGATTGTTGGTAGTTGTTATTTCACCCTGGTTAACCCCGTTAACTGAGTAGTTAAAAGTATATGGCGCTATTCCTGTAAAAGCTACACTTACTTCAGCAGGAGTGTTTTTGTTTGAGCAAATAGTATCGTTACCCGATATAAAAGCTTCAATCGTTGGTAGTAAATATAAGTTTAGAGTTATCGTATCGTGATTATTAGCATAAAAAGAAATATTCTGACTACTATTTTGCGGCAAAATACTTACACTATCACTTGTCCAATTACTAAAACCATACAATGGGTCAATAACAGCAGAAGCATTCACAGTGTCACCCAAGGTATATGTAATTGTACTTGAACTAGTACCAATATTATTTCCGTCTACTATTATATCAGAGGCAGTTCCTGGAGGGTTAATTTTATACGTTATATCTCTTGTTTCTACTGGTGGAATAAAGTTTGCTATTACAGTTACATTTCCTTGAAGATTCAATACTAATGTGTCTACAAACGGATCATATGTATAAACACCACTAGGTATTATTTCCCAATTTTGAAAAGTTCCGCTTTTCACTTCAAAAGGAAGATTAACACCACCATACCTTTGATCAGTCCAACCAGTATTATTTTGATTAATTAAATTTCCATCACTCATTTCTACCTCTCCAATTCCTAAAATTTGAACCGTAACATTGTGAGGGCCTGAAAGGGCAGGATAACAAGGTCCAAAGCCAGCATTCATTATGCTACATCGGGCATTTATAAAATCTCTAATGTCTTGAACATTTGATTGCCACTCAGTATATGTTCCTCCCCACTTAGCGATTTGCCTTGGCATTTCGGGGTCAATGACATTTATCATACTATCTAAAACCGCAATCATTGTATCGCATGATAAATAACCATTAGCCAAATCTTGCCAACGATTTAAGTAATCGTCAAAAAAATCAGAGTTATTTAAAAGCTCATTCCAAATAGGAACGTGTCCTTGCCCACCAGGATCACTTAAGCTACTTGGGTCGCAAGGATCAGCATTTACAGACATTGTAGGAACACCCGTATAATTTGTACCATGATCAAATGTGTTGTCCATGTCCCAAAGAGTATATCTCCACTTTTTCTTTTCTCCATTTGTATCTAGCCCTCTCCACCAAGCGGTATTCCAGTTCAACCAATCTCCACAAACCACATAGGAGTTGAGTAAAAAATAATCAATAATACTTCCAGTGTTATATTGGCTTTTTACAGTTTGATAATTTGCCTGATTTGCCATGGAGTTGGTTGTAATATAATTTTTCAGATTGTCCCAATCAGTTTGAGCTTGCGCTCCACCATACTCAATCCATGTATTCCCCCAGGTTTTTAGGTACTGTAAATTATTTTTATCTTGATCGTAATAGTAGTCAGTAAAATCATGATCATCTACTTTTTCTCTCATTTCATAAACCCCCCAGTAATCTCCATTTAAATATAAGACACATGATTTTGTTGACCTTTCATCTAGCCTTAGGTCGGCAAGCTGAGATAAATGATGTATGTAGGCATCTCTAATGTGCCCTCCAGAGCTTCCAAAAGCAGCAGGATAATTATCATTTGCAGCAGCTTTTACAATTACTCTTTGAAATTTTTCTCTTCTCTTTGTGTCAAAAACTTTATCTTGAAGAGCATGATTATATCCAAATTGATCTCTCATAACGTAATCAAACCCTCTTTGATCATAAGCCCAAGAATCGTTTCCATGTTTGTTAAATTCACCAGTTCCTTTATCAATTAAAACACCATTTTTATCAAACCATTCAATTGTTCCCTGAGGTTCGTGTGGAGTTCCGTTCCACCAACTTCCAATAGTTTGCAATCCATCTTCAATCAAAACAGCCACACTATCTCCAGAAACAGAAAGTATTGGAACGGTGTGAGTATCATTTATAAAAAAAGTGTGGTAATCAATAAAACTTGGAGGCACCAAACTATTTGTGCTATATGCAACAGCTTTTACTACTGAAGTAGAAGAAATATTAAAAGGACCTGTATATAGGTTGGAACTATTATCGGGTCTACTTCCATCTGTTGTGTAATATAACAAAGCATTTGGATCGGCGCAACTTAATGTTAAGTCAAATGGAGTATTGTAATATCCGGATGATTGAGAAAAAATTGGCAATGGCGCATATTCAAGCATTGCGCCAGAGTTAGTTGTATTTGGTGTTGCAGTTGTAAATACAGACCAAGTAGTTCCTCCATTCACATCTCTACCTCTCGAGTGTGATTTTTGAGCCGGAACAGCTCTTGCTGAATCAATAATGTTTCCACCTGCATCAGAAAGAACAAATACTTCTCCTGCTTTTGTTTGTGTTATCTTAAAATTAGTGTGTGCAACCCCACCAACAAGCTCGTTAAGACCAGAACAGTAGACAATAGCAACACTATTTGCACTTACTATAAAAGATCCAGGAAAAGACCACTTATTAAGGCTTGATGGCTTATCTGTTAATGACCACCCATTTAAGTCAATATCAGAGTTTGTAGTGTTGTAAAGCTCTACCCAATCTTCATACTCACCATAATTATCAGGGTGACTGTCAAAATTTGATGCCGAATACTCATTAATAACTACTTGAGAATTCACTAAAAAAGCAGTAAGTAAAAAATAGAAAGTAAAATAAATTTTTTTCAGCATCACAAATAAGTAGTTTATCTAATTTACAAAGATAAACAATATTTAATATAGTAGTTGATATAATATGCATCACAATTATTATCTAATTAAAGATGGTTTTCTAATTTTGCTATAAATTAGAAAAAGTAATGCAAAACAACATTGAAGATGATTTAAAGCTATTTAATAAACTTGCAAACGATTTTTTAAAAGAGGAAAAGCTAAAACCACTCTCAAATTATATAAAACCCCAAGATTTATATGATAAAATCGATTTAACCTTAAATGATCATCCAGCAATCGGTAATGACTTTAAGAAAACGTTACATCAGCTAATTTTATCTACCCCTAAATCATCTTCAAAATATTTTTTTAATCAGCTTTTTGGAGGAAGACATAGTAAGGGTGTTTTGGGAGATTTGTTAGCTGTTTTGCTTAACAACTCTATGGCTACTTACAAGATTTCAGGACCTCAGGTTGGGTTAGAAAAAGAAATCATTAAAAAGGTATGTGATCTTATTGGGTATAATAATAACCCTGGAGGTACATTTCCTACAGGAGGCTCAATGAGTAATTTTATGTCATTAATTATTGCTAGGGATAACAAAAACAAGGAAATAATTAATAAAGGTTTTAAAGATAATTTTATTGCATATACATCAGAAAACGCACACTATTCAATGGCAAAAAGCGCTTCGTTTTCTGGCTTAGGCAAAGAAAATGTTCGATACATAAAATGTAATGAGTATGGCCAAATGGATTTAAAGCTTTTAGAAATTCAGATAAAAAATGATTTAGATAATAATTTAACTCCATTTTACATTAACGCTACAGCAGGAACTACAGTTTTGTGTGCATTTGATAATATTGAAGAGATATCAAAAGTCTCAAAAAAATATAATTTATGGCTTCATGTTGATGGGGCATTTGGAGGTTCGGTAATTTTTACTGAAAAATATAAAAGCCTAGTTAAAGGAGTAGAAAAATCTGATTCTTTTTGTTTTAATGCACATAAAACATTGGGTGTTCCTCTAAGCACCTCTGTTTTAGTTGTTAATGATGTTAAATGTTTAGAAAAATCATTTAGTAATAAAGCATCTTACCTATATCAAACCCATGATGATGATTATAATTTAGGACAAACATCTTTCGAATGTGGTAGAAGAAACAACGCGTTGAAATTATGGACGATGTGGAAGTCAATTGGAACAAGAGGAATTTCTCAAATTATTAATCATGAGTTTGATCTTGCTGATTTTGCAAGAGAGTATGTTATTAATAATGATAATTACAAATTATATAGTTTTGAAAACTCATTATCAATTTGTTTTAACTATAAAAAATACGATCCAATCGATCTATGCTCAAAGCTTTATGAAAAAAACAAGATAATGGTTGGTTTTGGATATTTCAATAAACAATGCTTCATTCGGCTAGTAACAATTAATGGAGAAAATTCTAAAAAAGATATTTTAAACTTTTTTAAAACTTTGGAAGAATTTGTTGAGAGTAATAAAGATCTTATTAAAAAAATTAAATAATTAAATGCAAAACGACTTTATCATTGCACTCGCTTGGCCTGAAGGAATGGTTTCAGCAGCTGGAGCATGGTATGATTTTTTATTTGCTAGAAATGGAAAATATAGAGTAGGGCACTCAGCAGCTGTCTTGATTGATAGAAAATCAGGGAAGCTTCAGTATTTTGATTTTGGAAGATATCATTCGCCATCAAACTATGGTAGGGTAAGGGATGTTGAAACAGATAGTGATGTAGCTTTAAAGTCAATTGCAAAAATAAAAAGCAACACAATTTCTAATCTTTATGAGATTTTATTAGAAATTAAAAACAAAAACTCTTTTCATGGTGAAGGCACATTATATGCATCTATCTTAAATGATGTGTCCTTTGATAAAGCATATATATACGCTAAAAGAACTCAACAAAAAGGTTTAATTCCTTATGGACCGTTTGTGTATAGTGGAACTAATTGTTCAAGATTTGTTGCTTCCGTAATGAGAAGTGCTAGCCCAAAATTTATAAAAAATGCAAGACTGAAATTCCCGTTTTGTATATCTCCCTCGCCCAAAAGAAACGTTGGTATTGCTAATGCAGTTTTTTATAAAGTAACAGGTAAGATAGTTGAAAAAATAAATAGAAGTATTTTAGGATCCTATTTCAAAAGTATTGAAAGATCATGAGTTTGACTCCACCAATAAAAAACGAAAAAACTCCAAAAGAATCTCAATGGCTTGGTGGTATTGGTGCTGGCTCATGGTTTCACTTGTCAAAGCAAAATGATAAGTACAAAATAGAGCGTTTTTCAGATATTGGTGAGCTAGAATGCTCTAAATTATTTAAAGTTGATAAGTCTAGCTTCGATATTAATTTAGAATATAAATTTACTTATATTTCACATTGTACTCTATGTACAATTATTCAAAATCAAATTACTTTTAAATTTAAAGCTTATGAAAATAATAATGTATAGTGCTGCTTGGTGTTCAGACTGTGTGTACGCTAAAAAATATTTAGATGAAAATAATATTCATTATGAATATATAGATGTTACAAATAATGCAGAGGCTACAGAGCTAGTAAAAAAAATAAATAATGGGAAAAGAATAATACCTACTTTTATTATTGATGGGGAAATATATACAAATCCCGGAATTAGTAAATTATCTAATATTATAAAGCAATAATTGATAAATTTGTAAACTAAAATACTTACTATGAGTGATGCTTTAAAGCATGAGTGTGGTGTGGCGATGCTAAGGCTTCTAAAACCTCTTGAATTTTATAAAGAGAAATACGGAACATCCTTCTATGCTTTGAAAAAAATGTATTTGCTTATGGAAAAGCAAAGGAACAGGGGGCAAGATGGTGCTGGACTGGCAAATGTTAAGCTAAATACCCCCGCGGGGAAAAGATATATTAGCCGAAAAAGATCAACAACCAATAATCCTATTGAAGAATTATTTACTCAGATTAACAAAAAATTTATTGATCTTGAAGAAAACGACCCAAAAAAACTGGAAGATATTAGCTGGCTTAAAACTAACATGCCATTTACAGGAGAATTGTTTTTAGGTCATCTTAGATACGGAACATATGGAGGTAATAGCGTTGAGCAATGCCACCCTTTTTTAAGGCAAAATAACTGGAAGACACGAAACCTAGCGTTAGCAGGCAATTTTAATATGACTAACGTTGATGAGCTTTTTGGTCATCTAACAGATCTTGGACAACACCCAAAAGAAAAATCTGATACAATAACAATAATTGAAAAGATTGGTCATTTTTTGGACGAAGAAAATATTAATATATATCAAAAATATAAGGCAGAATTTACAAAAAAAGAAATTTCTAAAAAAATAGAAGAAGAGCTTGATATTCAAAAAATATTACAGAACTCATCCAAATACTGGGACGGAGGTTATGTAATGTGTGGTCTTTTTGGGCATGGCGACGCATTTGCATTAAGAGATCCTTCAGCAATAAGACCTGCATACTACTATAGTGATGATGAAATTATTGTGGTTGCTTCAGAAAGACCCGTTATTCAGACTACGTTTAACATACATATAAATAAGATTAAAGAAATTAAGAGAGGGCATGCTTTAATCATTAAAAATGATGGAACCTTTTCAGAAAAAGAAGTTGTGAAACCATTAGAGCGCAAAGCCTGTTCTTTTGAAAGAATATATTTTTCTAGAGGAAATGACAAAGATATTTATAACGAAAGAATTGAATTGGGTAGGCAGGTCTTTCCAAAAGTTCTTGAGGCTGTAGATAAAGATATTAAGAATACTGTCTTTTCATATATTCCAAATACAGCTGAGGTTTCTTACTATGGGATGATGAAAGCAGCAGATAGTTATTTAAATCAGATCAAAACAGAAAAAATTCAGTGCCTTGGAAGTAACCCAAGTTCAGAAGAAATTAATGAGATTATGCAGATTAGCGCAAGGGCCGAAAAGATTGCTATTAAAGATGCAAAACTCAGAACATTTATTACTTCAGATGTTAATAGGGATGATCTTGTTGCTCATGTATACGATATTACTTATGGAAAAGTAAGTAGTCAAGATAATTTAGTGATTATTGATGATAGTATTGTGCGAGGAACAACTTTAAAACAGTCTATTTTAAGAATTTTAGATCGATTAGGGCCTAAGAAAATTATTGTTGTTTCATCAGCTCCTCAAATAAGATATCCCGACTGTTATGGTATTGACATGGCTATACTAGGTGACTTTGTTGCTTTTCAAGCGGCCATTGAATTATTAAAAGATAATAATAAGCAAGGCGTTATTGAAGATATTTATAAAAAATGTACAGCACAGATTAGTCTGCCAAAAGAAGAAATGAAAAATTACGTTAAAGAGATCTATGCTCCTTTTTCGGCTAAAGAAATATCTTCAAAAATCAGTCAAATTTTAAAACCCAAAGATACCAAGGCCGAGGTTGAGATAATTTATCAAAGCATAGGGGATTTACATATTGCATGCCCAAACCATAACGGAGATTGGTATTTTACTGGTAATTATCCTACTCCAGGGGGAAACAAAGTTGTGACAAAAGCATTTATTAATTATGTTGAGGGTAATAAGAAAAGGGCATATTAATTACTAGCGTTATTTCTCTCTAAGTGGCGCCAAAGTCATTTCGTCAATTAAATAAGATGCGTTGGCATATTTATCAATTACAAATAAAATATACCTTATATCTACAGAGATTGTCCTTTGTATATTTTTTTCAAAGGCAATATCACCGCTCATAGCCTCCCAATTACCGTCAAATGCAGTTCCAACTATTTCTCCCCAAGCATTTATAACCGGAGAACCGGAATTTCCGCCAGTTATATCATTATTTGAAATGAAATTCACCCTCAAATTACCGTCACTATCAGAATATCTTCCAAAGTCTCCAGATTTATAAAGTTCTTTGAGCTTTTCGGGAACAATGAATTCCTCATTTGTTGGGTCTTCTTTTTCTATAACACCATTAATTGTTGTATAATAATCATATAGCATTGCTTCTCCAGGTTTATAATCCCTAACATTGCCATAAGTTACCCTCATTGTCGAGTTAGCGTCTGGATAAAACTTTTTAATGGTATCCATCTCTCTTAGTGCAGAAATAAATAATCGATTTCCTTTTCTTTGAAGATCTCTAACTTCTTTTCTTAGGGGGTATAGTTCTTCTAGGTATTTATTATAAATAGAAGAAAAAGTTAGGTAGGCAGGGTCTTTTTCAACCAATAATTTAGAGGGGTTTTTAAGTAATCTTAAGCATTTTTCTTCACTAGAAAAATAGGATCTATTAAATAGATTTTTAGCGTAGTAATTAAAGTCTAATTTTTTAATACCAAACAGCTGATTCTCTATTTTTTTAAAGATTTTAGAATGTTGGTATTTTGGGACGTTATAATAATACATTTCAAGCATGGCTGAGAGCATTTCTTCATCAACTTTGGCATTGTAGTTTTTGTAAAACTCCTTTGCTAATTTTTTTAATTTTCTTATTGCCTGACTTTTTGCTTCTTTGTCTTTTGGTAAAGCATTAATTCTATTTTTCATCGTGTAAGAAAAGGACAGAATTTCCGGGCCTTGAAAAATAGCCTCAGTAAGGTATGTTCTATTTAACGCAATTTTAGTGTTCTTCTCATAAGCCTCTTCAAGAATTTGCATTGTATTACCATACTTCTCTTTAGTATTTGGGTTGCTACTATCAATCCAACTTCTAAGCTTGTTCTCTATTTCTACTTTTTTATCATAAACCCTCATACTTTTTAAGCCTTTGGACTGACCAATGAAATATTTCCAATAGTTTGCAATTCCAGAATATTTTGCTGCATATTGAAGTTTAACCTCTTTACTTGAATTCATTCCCGATTTCATTATTTCCAACTTCTTTGTTCTAATATCTATAATTTCAGGATAAGTTATTTCAAGAGCCTCTTTTACACCAAAAGAAGTTAAATATCGATTTGTTCTTCCCGGATAACCCATTATCATTGTAAAGTCTTCATTTTCAACTCCTCCTAACTGAATTGGAAGGTGATGTTTTGGCTTATAAGGAATATTATCAATAGAATAATCAGCGGGCGAGCCATCTTCAGCCATATATATTCTTAGTAATGCAAAATCACCAGTGTGTCTAGGCCACATCCAATTATCTGTATCACCACCAAATTTACCAATAGAAGATGGTGGTGCCCCAACAAGCCTTACGTCATTATAAGTTATATAAGTTATTAGATAAAAATCATTACCACCATAAAAAGACCTTACTCTTGCTGAGTAAGATGTGCTGTCTGTTTTTTCACTAACAATTTTTTTTGAAATTTCTGAGACTTTTTTATTTCTCTCTGTTTCTGAAAGCTCAATACTTAAGCTATCTTTAAATAAGTTTGTCACATCTTCAATGCTTATTAAAAAAGTAGCGCTAAGGTTTTCATTTTTTAATTCCTCAGATTTACTCATAGCCCAAAAACCATCCTGCAGATAATTATTTTCAATAGTTGAATGTGTTTGGAGCAGATCATCTACGCAATGATGATTTGTAAGCATCAACCCTTCTGAAGAGATCATTTCTGCTGTACAACCACCTCCATTTAGCGCAACAATAGCATCTTTTAAAGATGATTCATTTACACTGTAAATATCTTCAGCGGATATTTTTAACCCCTTTAACTGCATCTCATTTTCATTAAGAGTTTTTAATAAATGAGGAAGCCACATTCCTTCATCAGCAATTGACGGTAATGAAATTAAAAAAGCTAAAAAGAGAATTGAAATTTTACGCATAATTTTTGGGTTTATTTATTTTAAACAAAGATAAATAAATGGAGATACATTATTAAAAGCTGTAAAGAAAACTTTAGCTTATTTTTGCACTCTATGTCAGAAGAAAAAGGAACAAGAATAAATAAATATTTGAGCGAAATTGGTTTTTGTTCAAGAAGAAAGGCAGACCTATTAATTGAGCAGGAAAGAATAAAAGTTAATGGTGTTTACGCCGTCATGGGCCAAAAAGTTACAGGTCAAGAAGAAATCCAAGTAAATAATAAAATTATAAAAAAACTTGAAAATAAAAAACATATTTATATAGCATTTAATAAACCGGTTGGTATAGTATGCACTACTGACACAAAAAGAGAAAAGGATAATATTGTTGATTATATTAATTATCCAACACGCATTTTTCCAATAGGACGATTAGACAAGCCTTCTGAAGGTCTAATATTTTTAACTAACGATGGTGATATTGTAAATAAGATTTTGCGCGCAAATAATCAACATGAAAAAGAATATATTGTAGAAGTAAACAAACCTGTTACTAAAGACTTTATTAAAAAAATGGGTGAAGGAGTACCTGTTTTAGACAAAATAACTAATAGGTGTAAAATTAAGCAAACAGGCAAAAAAACCTTTAAAATTATCCTAACTCAAGGCTTAAATAGACAAATAAGAAGAATGTGTGAGTATTTTGATTATAGGGTTGTTTTTTTAAAAAGAATTCGAATCATGAATATTAAGTTGGATATTCCAGTTGGAGAGTATAGAGACTTTACAAAATCAGAGCTAAACCAAATAAATCAGTTAGTTAAAAATTCAAGCAAGACAATAAAGGAATAATTTTTTATTCTAATTTAGATCAGCTAAAATAGAATCCCATAATTTTTTCCTTGCTACTAAACAAGCAACAGCAGTTTCTTCAACCTCTTTCCATTTGTTATCATCATCACCGCATAAATTGCTAATTAGCTCAAGAGCAAGCGGCCCGTGTTCACCACCATCTAATTCAATATGTCTTTCTAGGTAATAAACAAATTTATCTAGGTTGTTTTCTGTATTATATTCGTTAACTATTGCGGTAAACATATCAGGAATAAGATCTTCTCTTCCAAAGGTAAATGCAGAAGCAATTTTATGCGTTTCATTACTTTCAATCACATCAAATGTTGTTTTTAAGAAAGCATCAACCCCATCATTAACTGATGGTATGTTTGTAGTAGAAACATTTGAAACAAAACTTTCTATTGCGCTAGTATTAGCCCCACATTGTTTCATAGCATCAATATACATTTCATAATGTGATAGGGGGTTGTTTTCTTTATCTACATCACTCTCCTCCTCTAGCACAATACTATTAATCAGCTGTCTTATTTTACCATCTCCCACTGGTTTCCATGGAGAAGTAGTACAAGTTAATAAGGATTGAAGGGCTTTTAATAAAGACATAAAGTCCCAAACGGCATATACATGATGCTCCATCATAACCGCTATATCTTCTACACTATTAAGCTTTTTGTATAGGGCGTGATTAACAATTTCTTCTCTATATTTTGTTAAATTACTATTTAAAATGTTGATTTTTGGATTCATAAGTTAAATTTGATTGCAAAATTATGGCTGAAATCTGAACTAATTCTGTATAAAATAGATGTGAGATTAAAAATTTATAAATTATTATTTAGCTTTGATTTTATACACCGGAACTGCTGAACAGGCCTCCCCAAACATTAGGCTACGCACACTTTTTAATAACTTTTTTGTGATTTCAATATATAGACTTTCATTTAAAGGGATATTACTACAGCCTTTAACTATAACTTTTTTTCCAGAATATTTATTTCCTTCAATTGCTCTAATATTTTCTACAATTATTTGCTGAGTGACCTCCAAACTCCTTCCAAAATATAATTTTGAGCAAACGCAATCAAGCTCTACAGTGATTAACATATAAGCCCACATTGGAATAATAACATCAGAGCTACAGTATAGTGCTACCGTTTTGTTCTTGTATTTATCAAAATTATAGTCTTTAATATCAACCCTAAATTGCTTTTCCTTTAGCACTAATCCTTGAAATAAAAAATGCCTCAAATCTAACTCTTCGATTTTTTTTTTAGGGGCATAGTCAGATAAGTCTAGCGTGATTATTCCACTACTTGCAACTTTATTTACGATAGTGCTACCCATTATAGCATACCTAGCTCTAGTTTTGCCTCTTCACTCATCATATCTTTTGTCCATGGTGGTTCAAAAACAATATTAACCTTAACATTTTCTATGCTATCTATTTCTTTTACTTTATTTTCTACATCTACAGGTAAGCTTTCAGCAACAGGACAGTTTGGTGAGGTGAGAGTCATTTCAATTCTCACATCTCTATCCTCGCTAATTTCAACATCATAAATTAGTCCTAATTCATATATGTTTACAGGAATTTCAGGGTCGTAAATAGTAGAGATCATTTTGATTATTTTATCGCCTAGTTCTTTTATTTCTGTTTCTTTTATCATTATTTATTTTTAAAAGCAAGTGCATATATCTTCATTTGTTTTATCATTGAATTTAAACCATTAGCTCTGGTTTGAGATAGTTGCTCATTAAGACCTATTTTGTTAATAAAATCTAGATTAGTATTGATGATGTTTTCAGCTTTTTGCCCCGAAAGAACGCGTATTAACATTGCAATAATTCCCTTTGTCATTATTGCATCACTATCTGCGGTGAACACAACTTTATTATCCTCTTGTTTTGCATGTAGCCATACTTGAGACTGGCAGCCTGTTATAATATTATCTTTAACCTTATATTCGTTATCAATTTTCGGAAGTGATTTCCCAAGATCAATTAGATAGTCGTATTTATCAATCCAATTTTCAAACATATTAAATTCATCAACTATTTCTTCCTCTATATTTTTAATTGAGTTTTGCATGTCATGATAGCATTTTAATTGCTTTTTTTATGCAATCAACAGTATAGTCAAGCTCTGTTTTAGTATTGTAGCAGGCAAAAGAAATTCTAGATGTTCCGGAAATATTCATTTTCTTCATTACAGGCTGAGTGCAATGATGGCCTGTTCTAATAGCTACCCCAAGTTTATCTAAAATCAAACCTAAATCATAATGGTGAACTCCAGAGACTATAAAAGAAATTATCCCTGATTTCTTAGCAGCTGTTCCAATTATAGAAAGATTTGGGATTTCTTCAAGCTTTAAGGTTGCATAGTTTAATAATAGATCCTCATGCTCTTTCATATTTTCAACACCAACTTCCTTAATAAAATCTATCGCCTTTTTAAAGGCTATTACTCCAGCAATATTTGGTGTGCCGGCCTCAAATTTATGAGGAAGCTCTGCATATGTTGTTTTGTGTATGCTAACATCTTTGATCATCTCACCACCACCTTGATATGGAGGTAACATATTTAATAACTCTTCTTTTCCATATAAAACCCCAACACCTGTGGGGCCATAAAGCTTATGTGCAGAAAAACAGTAAAAATCAACATCTAGCTTTTGAACATCTAGTTTAGCATGTGCCGCAGCTTGTGCTCCGTCAATTAGTATCTTGGCATCAGTTTGATGCGTTAATTCAATTATTTCTTCTATAGGGTTAATAGTGCCCAAACTGTTGGATATGTGAGTTAGAGCTATAAGTTTTGTTTTTCCACTTAGCTCTTTTTTAAAAAAACTCATATCTAATTCTCCTGAGTTTGTTATCGGAATAACTTTTAATGTGGCCTGCGAATAATCGCAACACATTTGCCAAGGCACTAAGTTGGAATGGTGTTCCATTTCAGAAACAATAACTTCATCTCCTTTTTTTAGAATCTTAGAATAACTAAAAGCTAACAAATTAATAGAATCAGTAGTTCCTTTAGTAAAAATCACCTCGTGAGTATATTGCGCATTTATAAAATCCTTGACAGATTCTCTTGTTTGTTCAAATTTATTTGTAGAAAGTTGGCTTAAATAGTGTACTCCACGATGGATGTTGCTATTTTCTTTTTCGTAAAAAAGGGATACCTCATCAATTACTGATTGATGTTTTTGAGTTGTTGCTGCATTGTCCAAATAAACTAATTTATGTTGATTAACCTTAGAATTAAGAATTGGAAAAGATTTTCTTATGTTATCAGTAGAATACATTTTTTAATTTAAACTGAGGTTTAACTTTTTTTTCATTTCTTGCTTAGTAATTTCAGAAAGTTCATCAATACTTAATTTTTCAACAGCTTCTGAAGCAAAAGCAAATGTTAGGATTGTTTTAGCGTCTTCCTTACTAATACCTCTTGTTCTCATGTAAAAAAGAGCATCATCATCTATTTGGCCTATGGTACACCCATGGCTGCACTTTACATCATCTGCATATATTTCTAGCTGAGGTTTACTATTAATTGAAGAGTTATCACTTAAGAGTAAATTATTATTTGCCTGAAATGCATTGATTTTCTGAGCATCTGGCCGAACCATGATTTTTCCATTAAAAACCCCTTTGGATTTATCCAAATAGATTCCCTTGTAAAGCTCATTGCTTTCACAATTTGCATTTTTATGATCAACATAGGTATGATTATCTCCAAACTCGTTGTTGTTTAAAACAACTACACCATTCATGTTACTTTCACAGTACTCACCATTTTGATAAAAGCTCAAATTATTTCTTGTAAATTTTCCTCCTAACAAAAGAGTATTAATGGTAGAATAGCTTTTTTCTTCTTGATTAACAACCGTATTATCTACAACAATTTGAAAGTCATTGTGATTTTGTAATTTATTAAATTCAATATTTGAGCTTTTTTCAAGATTAATGCTTGTTAAAGAATTTGTAAAGCATAGGTTGTTATCAAGACATTTGAAATGTTCAATAATTTTTATACTTGAATTTTCATTTAAGTCTATCTTATTGCGATACTGGATGAAGTTATTTTTTTTGTTTTTTGATAGAAATATAACCTCTAGACACGCTTCGACATGAAAGTTTTTTTCAACTTTAATGCTGTATCCATTACTTGCATAGGCTGCATTTAAAGCAGTAAAAGCATCTTCAAATGAGGGGTTTTTATCAGTGAAAGAGGTGATTAAAACACCTTCTAATTCTGGTTTTTTAACCAACACTCCATTTAAAAATATTATTTGATTTTTTGTTTTAAGAGTTGAACTATCGATTTCATCTTGTGAAATTTCCTCTCCTTCTGCTTCAATCACAAAATCATTCGAAATTAACTGTTTTAATGAAGTGTATTTCCACTCTTCATCTTTATTGGTCGGAAACCCATTATTAAGAAAATGAGACAATGCCTTACTACTTTCAATGTTAGAAATAGGATTTGCTATACTGTGTTTTTTTATTGCTTCTACTAACCCCATTTTTTATCAGCTTCTTTAGTAATCCAGTCATAACCCTTTTCCTCTAGCTCTAAAGCTAATTCCTTACCACCCGATTTAATTATTCTTCCATTATGTAAAACGTGAACATAGTCAGGAATAATATAATCAAGTAATCTTTGATAATGCGTGATAACAATTGTGGCATTGTCTTTATTTTTTAGCTTGTTCACTCCATTCGCAACAATCTTTAGTGCATCAATGTCAAGTCCAGAATCAGTTTCATCTAAAATTGCTAGCTTAGGTTCTAACATAGCCATTTGAAATATTTCATTTCTTTTTTTCTCACCTCCAGAAAAACCCTCATTCATATTTCTTGATAAATAACCTTTCTTCATATTTAGTAGTTCCATTTTTTCTTTCATCTTGTTAAGAAGTTCTTTGGCAGTTATTGGATCCATTCCTAACTGTTTTCTTTTTTCTGAAATTGCTGCCTTTAGAAAATTTGAAACCGAAATACCCGGAATCTCAACTGGATACTGGAAAGAAAGAAACACCCCCTTGTGAGCTCTTTGATCTGGATCTAAATCTAACAGATCTTCACCTTCAAAAATAATGGAGCCTGATTCAACTTCGTAGCTTTCATTTCCCGCAATCACTGCTGATAGAGTGCTTTTACCAGACCCATTTGGTCCCATAATTGCGTGTACCTCTCCTGCATTAACACATAGATTAATACCGTTTAATATTTTAATCTCCTCAACACCTGCTTTTAAATTTTTAATTTTTAACATAATTTTTTATTTATCCAACACTACCTTCTAAACTAATTTCTAATAATTTTTGAGCCTCTACTGCAAATTCCATTGGTAATTGATTTAAAACATCTTTACAGTATCCATTAACAATAAGAGCGATAGCTTCTTCAGTTCCAATTCCTCTTTGATTACAATAGAATATTTGATCTTCACCAATTTTAGAAGTAGTTGCCTCGTGTTCAACCTGAGAGCTACTATTTTTTACCTCGATGTATGGAAACGTATGTGAACCACATTTATCACCCATCAACAAAGAATCACATTGAGAAAAATTTCTAGAGTTTTTAGCTCCTTTTGCAATTTGAACTAAACCTCTGTAACTCCCATTGCTCTTACCAGCACATATTCCTTTGGCGATTATAGTGCTTTTTGAGTTTTTACCAAGGTGAACCATTTTTGTACCAGTGTCTGCCTGCTGCAGATTATTTGTTATTGCAACAGAAAAAAATTCCCCTATTGAATTATCTCCCTTTAGTATACATGATGGGTATTTCCAGGTTACTGCAGAGCCAGTCTCTACCTGTGTCCATGATATTTTTGAGTTTTTGTGACAAATACCTCTTTTAGTTACAAAATTAAATACACCACCAATACCATTTTCATCACCAGGGTACCAATTCTGTACTGTTGAGTATTTTATTTCGGCGTTATCAAGAGCTATAAGCTCCACTACAGCAGCATGTAATTGATTCTCATCTCTTTGCGGTGCCGTACAACCTTCAAGATAACTTACATAACTGTCTTGATCAGCAATTAATAAGGTTCTTTCAAATTGACCTGTTCCAGCTTCGTTTATTCTAAAGTAAGTGGAAAGCTCCATTGGGCATTTCACCCCTTTTGGGATATAACAAAAAGAACCATCGGAAAAGACAGCAGAGTTTAGGGCCGAGAAGAAGTTGTCTCTTGTTGGCACAACAGTACCGAGATATTTTTTTACAAGTTCCGGGTGTTCTTTTATTGCATCAGAAATTGGACAAAATATAATTCCTAACTCCGCTAACTTATCTTTAAAGGAGGTCGCAACAGATACACTATCAATAACAATGTCCATCGCAACTCCAGAGAGTCTTTTTTGTTCATTTAGTGAGATACCAAGCTTATCGAAAGTTTTTTTAAGTTCTGGGTCTAAATCATCCAGACTGTCTAGTTTTTTCTTCTGCTTTGGGGCAGCATAATAAATTATGTCTTGATAATTAGGTTTTGGATAATTTATATTTGCCCAGTTAGGCTCATCCATTTCTTTCCAAATATCAAAGGCTTTTAGCCTGTATTCTAACATCCACTCAGGCTCATTCTTTTTAGAAGAGATTAAACGAACAGTATCTTCATTTAAACCTTTCTCTATTTTGTCTGATTCAATATTTGTAGTAAAACCATATTTATATTCACTGGTTGTTACTTGCTCTAATAATTCATCTTCAGATAATTCTTCTTTCATTATATATATTTAAAATTAAAGTGAAAAACTCTCTCCACAACCACAAGTTCTGCTTGCGTTTGGATTATTGAAAACAAAGCCCTTACCATTCAATCCGTCTGAAAATTCTAGAGTGGTTCCAACTAAATATAAAAAGCTTTTTTTATTCACTAATAATTGAATTTTATTGTCTTTAATTAACTCATCATCTTCAAGCTTTTGCAAATCAAAATCAAGTTTGTAGCTGAGACCTGAGCATCCGCCACTTTCAACTCCAACTCGAACATATTTTTTTTCATCTTCTTCTTTACTCATTATTTGTAAAAGACGGTCTCTTGCAGAGTCACTAATTTTAATCATCAAACTAATTTTATTTCTTTTTGCAAAATTACAAAATGAATTAGATATTTTATTTAATAAACTAACTTAATGTTTTGCAAATATATAGTTTTTTTACGTATAAGTTATACAAAATAAAAACCATTAGTTTTTAGCTTAATATAAGTACCTTTGTTTTATGAGTTTAATTGATGATCAAAATATAAATACGACTCCAATATCTTCATTAGGAGAGTTTGGCTTAATCGACCGTTTAACTAAAAATTTCACTTCTTCTAATTCTAAAACAGTTAAAGCAATAGGCGATGATTGTGCTGTTATTGATAGAGGTGATTTTTTTGAGCTTCTCAGTACAGATATGTTAGTTGAGGGAGTTCATTTTGATTTAGCATATGTCCCATTAAAACATTTAGGTTATAAATCGATTGCTGTTAATGTTTCTGATATCTGCGCAATGAATGGTAAAGCTACTCATGTTACAATAAGCCTTGCTGTTTCTAATCGATTTAGTGTTGAAGCTCTTGAAGAGTTTTACTTTGGTGTTGAACTAGCGTGTAAAAAATATAATGTTGATCTTGCAGGAGGAGATACTACTTCATCCACTTCTGGAATGGTTATTAATGTGTCAGTAATTGGTGAGGTTGACAAAGAAAAAATAACTTACAGAAATGGAGCTAAGGTTAATGACTTGCTTGTTGTTACGGGTGATCTTGGAGCTGCATATTTTGGTCTTCAAGTTTTGCAAAGAGAAAAAGACATTTTCAAAGATAACCCAAAAGTTCAACCTGATTTAAGTGGACATGATTATGCACTCAGTCGACAGCTTAAGCCAGAAGCTCCAGTAAAATACTTAAAAATTTTAGAAGAACTTTCTATAGTCCCTACATCTATGATTGATATTTCAGATGGACTATCGTCAGAAGCACTACATATTGCAAAATCTTCTGAGGTAAGTGTTTGTCTTCATGAAGAAAAAATACCAATAGATTACACCATAATGAATGCTGGTACAGAGTTTAAATTAAACCCAATTTCTTGTGCACTTTCAGGTGGAGAAGATTATGAGTTATTGTTTACAATTGATCAAAAAGATTATGAAAAACTAAAAAAAGATCCAGACTTTACAATTGTTGGCTATGTTGCTGATCCCTCCGAAGAAAATAGTTTTATAGCTAGCGATGGAAGCTCTCATAAATTAATTGCTCAGGGCTGGGACTCCACACAAGATTAATTCATTAATGACTCAATCTCTTGATAATCAATTGGAATGTTTTTCATTAGATCATCAGGATTTCCAGATGTAACCAATACATCATTTTCCAATCGTATACCGATACCCTCTTCTCTAATATAGATACCTGGCTCACAAGTAAACACCATTCCAGGTTGCATAGGTGTGCCTGTGTCACCAACATCATGAACATCTAATCCTAAGGAGTGAGACGTTCCATGCATAAAATATTTTTTATACATTGGCTTTGAAGGATCTTGTTGCTTTATATCTTCTCTGTCAAAAAGACCTAGGCCGATTAACTCTTCTTCCATAATTTTAATCACTTCTTGTTGCATCTTTTTGTGATCTGTTCCTGGCCTAAGCATATTAGTAGCCTCCTTCATTACTCTGTGAACAGCATTGTAAACATTTTTTTGTCTTTCAGAAAACCTTCCGTTAACAGGTACTGTTCTAGTAAGGTCTGAGGCGTAATTTGCATATTCTGCTCCAAAGTCCATTAATAAAATATCTCCGTCTTTACACATTTTATTGTTATCAATGTAATGTAAAACACAGGAATCAATTCCAGAACCAATAATTGGTTGATATGCAAAACCCGCAGATCGATTGGATAAAAACTCATGCATTAATTCTGCTTCAATTTGATACTCCATTATTCCGGGTTTAATAATTGGAAGAATTCTTCTAAGCCCCTTCTCAGTTATATTACAAGCATGCTTCATAAGCTCGATTTCTATTTCAGATTTTATAAATCTTAATTCGTGCATTATTGGCGCTGCTTCAGCAATTTCTTTATTTGGATGATTTTTAATTAAGACTTTTCTAAATCGATCATCTCTTGTCTGAACTTCAGAGGTTGACCTGCTGTGTATATTTTTATTTAAATAAATCTTAGATGCTTTTTCAATTTCAACATTTAAAATTTCATCCATTTGGTTAAGCCAATATATTTTTTCTACTCCTGAATTCTTTTGTGCTGACTCTTTATCTAATTTAGCTCCTTCCCAGATTGCTATATGCTCATTAGTTTCTTTTAAAAAAAGCATTTCTTTTACTTGATTATTATTTTTCACAACAGCAAGCACACTTTCTTCCTGGTCTACGCTAGTTAACCAAAACAAATCACTATTTTGCTTAAAAGGCATAGTCCCATCCGAATTAGTTGGCATAATGTCATTAGCATTAAAAATTGCTATTGAATTTTCCTCAATCTTAGCAGAAAATAGTTTCCTATTATTAATAAATAAGCTTGGGTTTATCTGAGAATATTTCATCTGTTTAATTATTTATCACAAAGATATTAATTTTCATATTTTATATGTAATCATTCTGAATTACTAAATATTATTGTTTTTGTGCGATATGGGTCGTACCTTTGCAATATTATTTAAATCCAAAATGGAGTTATCATCTATTGTTAGAAAATTTATCATGGCCCTTTCGGGTCTGTTTTTAATTATCTTTTTAATTACCCATCTTGTAATAAACTCATTAACCTTAGCCTCATCCAAAGATTTGTTTAATGAAGCAGCTCATTTTATGGCTACCAATCCAATTATTTATGTAATGCAGTATGTTTTGGCGTTAGGGTTTATCATTCATATTGGAATGGGTGTTAAACTTACAATTCAAAATAAAAGAGCAAGATCTCAAGAATATGTTTACAATAGGATGAGTAAAAACACAGATCTTTCTTCTAGATCTATGATTGTTTCTGGAGGTTTAGTTATAGTTTTTTTAGCTCTGCATTTAAGAGATTATTTTTATCAAATGAAGTTTGTTGGTTTGCCTGAGGGGACAACAGATTATGATTTAGTTGTTAATTTATTTACTAATCCATATTATACAGCTGTTTATGTTATTGCGTTTATTGTCTTAGGAGTCCATTTAAATCATGGCTTTAAATCAGCCTTTCAGTCAATGGGTGCCAACCATAAAAAATATAATCCGTTAATAAAAATAGTTAGTACAGGCTACAGTATTGTTATTGCTTTGGGCTTTTCTACTATCGCTATTTTTCATTTTATTAACCAATCTTCAATTTTTTAAATGATGCTAGATTCAAAAGTCCCTCCAGGTCCAATTGCTGATAAATGGACAAAACATAAAAACACGATTAATGTTGTTGGCCCAGCTAACAAGAGAAATATTGATATAATCGTTGTTGGTACAGGATTAGCTGGTGGTTCTGCTTCAGCTTCTTTGGCTGAAATGGGTTATAATGTAAAGGCTTTTTGTTATCAGGATTCTCCAAGAAGAGCACACTCAATAGCTGCTCAAGGAGGAATTAATGCAGCAAAAAATTATCAAAACGATGGAGACTCTATATATCGACTATTTTATGATACAGTTAAAGGTGGAGATTATAGAGCGAGAGAAGCAAATGTTTATCGATTGGCAGAGGTTTCTGTAAATATAATTGATCAGTGTGTTGCTCAAGGAGTTCCATTTGCACGAGATTATGGAGGTCTTTTAGACAATAGATCATTTGGAGGGGTTTTAGTTTCTAGAACCTTTTATGCAAGAGGACAAACAGGGCAACAACTTCTGCTAGGCGCTTACTCTGCAATGAACAGGCAGATTGCTAAAGGAAAAATTAAAATGTATAACCGTCATGAAATGGTTGAGCTTGTAAAAGTTAATGGTAAAGCTAGAGGAATAATTTCTAGAAACCTTGTTACTGGAGAGATCGAGAGACATTCAGCTCATGCAGTTGTGATTGCAAGTGGTGGCTATGGGAACGTTTTTTTCTTGTCAACAAATGCGATGGGCTCAAATGTTACTGCTTCATGGAAAATACATAGAAACGGTGCTTTTTTTGCAAATCCATGCTATACTCAAATTCATCCAACTTGTGTGCCAAGATCTGGAGAACATCAATCAAAATTGACTTTAATGTCTGAGTCTCTTAGAAATGATGGAAGAATATGGGTTCCGAAAAATCAAGAAGATGCCGAGCTGGTTAGACAAAAAAAATTAAAACCAACTGATATTAACGAAGAGAATAGAGATTATTATCTAGAAAGAAGGTATCCTGCTTTTGGGAATTTAGTTCCGAGAGATGTTGCTTCTAGAGCTGCAAAGGAAAGGTGTGATGCTGGATTTGGAGTCAACTCAACAGGCGAGGCGGTATATTTAGATTTTTCATCTGCGATTGAAAGATATGGTAAAGAAAAAGCTCTAATATTAGGTATATCTAACCCCTCTTCTCAAAAGATAATTGAACTTGGGGAGGCAGTTGTTTCTCAGAAATACGGTAATCTATTTCAAATGTATGAACAGATTGTAGCAGAAAATCCTTACAAAACACCAATGATGATATATCCAGCTGTTCACTACACTATGGGTGGTGTGTGGGTTGACTATAATTTAATGACAACTATTCCTGGATGTTATTGTATTGGTGAGGCTAATTTTTCAGATCATGGTGCGAATAGGTTAGGAGCTTCAGCATTAATGCAGGGTTTAGCAGATGGTTATTTTGTACTTCCTTATACAATTGGTGATTACCTCTCTCATGACATTAGGACTGGACCTATTTCAACTGACTCAAAAGAATTTGTTGAAGCAGAAGAAAAGGTTAAAGAAAATCTCGAAAAAATTCTAAATATTAAAGGTGAAAAAACAGTTGATTATTTTCATAAAAAACTAGGTAAAATTATGTGGGAGTATGTTGGTATGTCTAGAAGTAAAGAAGGCTTAGATTATGCAATTCAAGAAATCAAGAATATTAGAAAAGAATTTTGGACAAATGTTAAAATTCCTGGATCACAAAATGAAATGAACAAAGAACTAGAAAAAGCTGGAAGAGTTGCAGATTTTCTTGAGCTTGGAGAATTATTTGCCAAAGATGCTCTCGAAAGAACAGAGTCTGCTGGTGGACACTTTAGAGAAGAATCTCAAACACCAGAAGGAGAGGCCTTAAGAAACGATACGGATTTTGCTTTTACTTCAGCTTGGGAGTATATTGGAGAGCCCTCAGATGCAATACTTCACAAGGAACATCTAGAGTTTAATGACATTGAATTAAAACAAAGATCTTACAAATAGAGTTTATGGATTTAATTTTAAAAGTTTGGAGACAAAAAGACAGTAAGGCTAAAGGAAAGATTGAAACCTATCCAATTTCAAATATTTCAGAGCATTCTTCATTTTTAGAGATGATGGATGTTTTAAATGATAAATTAATTGAAGATGGAAAAGAGCCAGTAGCTTTTGATCATGATTGTAGAGAGGGAATATGTGGTATGTGCTCTATGTATATTAATGGACAGGCGCATGGGCCTTCAAGAGGAACTACAACATGTCAATTGCATATGAGGTCTTTTAACGATGGGGATACTATTTATATTGAACCATGGAGATCAAAATCCCTACCTGTTATTAAGGATTTGGTTGTAGATAGAAGTGCATTTGACAGAATACAACAAGCTGGGGGATTTATTTCAGTAAATACATCAGGAAATACTCAGGATGCTAATGCTGTGCCAATCCCAAAAGAGGATGCAGACAAAGCCTTTGATGCTGCGGCCTGTATTGGTTGTGCTGCATGCGTGGCAACATGTAAAAATTCATCAGCTATGCTTTTTGTTGCTGCTAAAGTATCTCAGTACTCATACTTACCTCAAGGTGAGGTAGAAGCCAAAGACAGAGTAGTTAATATGGTTGAACAAATGGATAAGGAAGGTTTCGGAAACTGTACAAACACAGGAGCATGTGAAGTAGAATGTCCTAAAGGTATTTCTCTAGAGTATATAGCAAGAATGAATAGAGAATATGTTAAGGCAACATTGGTTAAAGAAAAATAAAAAATCTAATATCTAATTCCACTCATAAATTGAAAGACACTCTAGAAATTTCAATTGTTCAAACAGATTTAATTTCAAAAGAAAAGAAAAAAAATCTTTTAAAAATAGAATCTATTTTATCAGATTTAAAATCCACAGATATTATTTTACTTCCAGAAATGTTTAACACTGCATTTTGTCCATTAGAAGTTAATCTTGCTGAAAAAATGTCTGGCCCAACTATACAGTGGATGAAAGGCATCTCCGAACAAAAAAAATGTTCAATTGCAGGCACCTTAATGATAAATGAAAATAATAAAATATATAACAGATTAGTATGGCTAAACCAAAACGGAGAGGTATTTTGTTATGATAAGGTACATTTATTCTCTTTGGCTAAAGAAGACAGACTGCTATCTAAAGGATCTAAAAAAATTATCATCAATGATTATGGGTGGAAAATTTGCCCTATGATCTGTTATGACATAAGGTTTCCCGTCTTTTGTAGAAATCAAAATGAATATGATCTGTTAATATTTTTATCTAGCTGGCCGTCAAAGAGGATTAAGGCATGGGATACTCTCTTGCAAGCAAGAGCAATCGAAAATCAAGCATATACCGCTGGTGTTAATAGAGTTGGAAAAGATGAAAATGATTTTGAATTTCCTGGCCACTCTTCTTTTTTTGATGGTATGGGAGATAGCTTATTAGAACTGAGACATGAAAAAAATATTGTTAAAACAGTTGTTATTTCTAAAGAAAAGCTAATGCTTCAGAGAAGGCAATTACAGTTTTTGAATGATCAAGATAATTTTACAATTCATTAAGTTTACAGCTCACCTCTAAAGTCCAGTTTTCCCGAACATTAATCTCATCACTTATTTCAATTATTTTTTCTGGAAGTATTTGTGTTTTCAAATTACCAGTATCCCATTTATTGTTTTTATTAGAATCTATTATGATCTTTAGATGGTATTTACCAGAAGGAATGTTATCTAGAACGTATGGGCCATATTTAAAAAAATATTCGGTTATTAATTTTTTCTCATCATACAACTGAATAATTAAATTATCATTTGTCATACAATTTAAAACTATCTTTCCAGAGTCTTCTTTCTTTTTTTCTTTTGTCAATAAACTATCTTTAACAGTTTTATGTTGATATAATGGGTCAAAAAGATATAGAGTTTTATTAGAATCAGTTTTTGCATTAATTGCATCAGCGCTAAATGCGATTTTATCAGAAATGTTATAATAAAGATCTACCCCATCTAAAGCAAATATTTTATAATGCTCATCATTTAAGTTATTAAAATAATAAGTACCATCCGTATTTGTTTTGGTCACATAAATTGGTTTTGTATTTACACACAAACTATCTGCTAATTTTTCATTTTGTAAAAAAACCCATGCGTTTGATATCGCTTGAAGAGATTGAGCATCAATTACCTTTCCTTTAATTTCAAGAGAATCAATTTTACTTGAAGTTGAAAAGTTATAGCTTAAACCTTTTAGGATATTTCCCTCATTAATATCTTTGATACAATTATTTAAATTAATAGAGAATGTTGTGCTATCCTTTAATTCATTATCAAAAAGGAGTGTTAGAATGTTTTTAGAAATTTTATACTCTACTGGCTTTTTTGTAGTTGGCGAGATGTTGAAATAGTCGTTCCATTTATTGTCCTGTATGTTTTCATTAAAAACGAAAGTTATTTGATTATTTTGAAAGTTTACAGAATTGTTTTGGGGAATTGTTTGTAGAAGAGTTGGTGAAGAAGTATCTTTTTCCCCACCAGTTGGCATAACGATATTTGCACAACTATTTAGAAGGAGTAAAAAAACAGTTACATTTAATATTTTCATTCTTTTGAGAATGTGATTATTACAAATTTAGTTTTTTTCTAAATTGATATAATTCATGATACTTTTAAATAAAGCAACTCCATCTGTGTTATTTAGCAGCACATCTGCGGCTCTTTCTGGGTGGGGCATCATTCCAAAAATATTTTTTTCTTTATTACAAATCCCCGCAATATTATCTAATGATCCGTTTGGGTTTGAAGAATCTAAAAATTCACCATTAGAATTACAATATTTAAAAATAATTTGGTCATTCTGTTTAAGATTTTTCATTGTATTTTCATCAGCAAAAAATCTTCCTTCACCGTGCGCAACAGGCACTTTAATTACATTTTTTTCATAACTATTTGTAATTAATGTATTAGAGTTGTTGATCTTTAAAAACACATTTTTACATATAAACTTATTACTTGTGTTGTGAAGCAAAGCTCCTGGCAGAAGACCACTTTCAGTGAGAATTTGAAAGCCATTACAGATGCCAATGATATACCCTCCATTTTTTCCAAACTCAATAACTTTCTCCATAATTGGAGAAAACTTAGCAATGGCTCCAGAGCGTAGATAATCACCAAAAGAAAACCCTCCAGGTAGAAAAATAACATCACAATTTTGTAGGTCGGTATCTTTATGCCACAACTCAATAACCTTCTGATTAACAGTTCTTTCTATGCATGATATAATGTCTTTATCACAATTTGACCCAGGAAAGATTACAACTCCGAAATTCATATGGTTTTTTAATTTGTAAAGTTACATATTAAATAATAATCATGCATCTATAATATAAGGAAGTGAAAATAAACACATAAAATAAAATGTTTGCCAAATTTCTTTTTTTTGTGTAGGTAAAATAGTTTGCAATAAAAACACTAATTGGTGCTAAAACAATATACCAGTTTTTTTCATTTCCAAATATTCCAATTGCAATTGATATGATTAAAAAAGACAACAAAATAAAAAAAGATTTTCTGGACCGAATACTTTTTTTATAAAGCCAATTAAAAAATTCAAATAGAGATATAGTTGTTATAAGTATAAAAATATTTGCCACCCAAATATTTGCTTTATAAAAAATTATTAAATCAGCAATATTATCTGAGAATATAGGAATGTTTACATATTTAAAAGGAGTAATTTCATCTCCAACTAAGCTCATAATAATTACATATACTAAAAGTGGCATTGACAACCCAATTAAAGAAACAATGTAACACCTCCAGTTAGAGAAATTAAAAATTAAACCTGAAACTACTATTAGCGGTAATAATAACACCATTATTGAATTTATCATAACTAATAAACTTATAATAAGTGAGCAGATAAAGATTTCATTAAAAGGGTATTCTTTTTGGTATGACTCAAATAATTTATTTACAAAGAAAAGAAGTAGAAAGCTTGAGATTATATCTTTAAACACTCCAACATTAAATGTATTAAGTGAAATAAAAACAGTAGCAATAATTAGATTTTCTTTTTTTATAATATTGTTATTGTATATCAAGTTATTTAACCCAAAAGCGTGTAGGAGTAAAATAAAGACTGAGCTAAAAAAAACAAGATAAGGATAGGGGAATTCAGTATAATAATTTACAAGATTATAATCTAGCGATGGTATTGCTAAAAACAGAAAGCTTATAACTGCAAAATATACAGTTGTTTTGGGTTTTGGATTTATTAGGGTTTCAAGTAGCATCTATTAAATCAAAAATATATAAATTTGACATCAAAATATACTCACTATGATGAAAAATTTTTGGACAGCGATTGGAGATTTTTTTACTACAACTTTCGAGGTAATGCCTTTGATAGGTAATTCAATAAATTATCTTTATATCGTAATAATTTTTCTTTTTTTAGTTGCCTGGACAGCAATTATGTTTAAGCATAAAAAGAATGGAGAAGAGCATAGATCTTTATAAATCAAAGCCAATATCTTTTCTGTAATTTTTGCCTTGAAAATTAATTTTTTCTGCGTTTTTATTAGACTTTGCTAAAGCACCTTCTAAGGTTTTGCCAAATGAAGTAACAGCAATTACTCGCCCTCCATTTGTTTTGACAATGCCTTCATCTTTTGTTGTGCCGGAATGAAAGATAATACTACCTTCACAATTTTCTGAGTTAATAATTTCATATCCTTTATTATATTTTTTAGGATACCCTTCAGAAACTAACATTACAGTTGCAGCGACATCCTCGCTAATATTAAGATCTTTTTCACTAAAAGTACCATCCTTAATTCCCTTTAAAAGATTTAAAAAGTCTGATTTTATTCTTGGGATAACAACCTCAGTTTCAGGATCACCCATTCTTACATTATATTCTATTACTTTAGGTTCTGAGCCTACCTTAATTAATCCAATAAATAAAAATCCTTTATAGCTAATATTTTCTTTTTTAAGTCCTTCAATTGAAGGTTTAATTATTTCTTGCTCAATCTTTTCCATAAAAAAACGATCTACAAAAGGAACGGGGGAAACAGCTCCCATTCCACCTGTGTTTAAGCCGGTATCTCCCTCTCCAATTCTTTTATAGTCTTTTGCTGTGGGAAGTATTTTATATGTATCTCCATTTGTAATAACAAAGACAGAGAGTTCTATTCCATCAAGAAATTCTTCTATAACAACTGTTGAGCTTGCTTGTCCAAATTTTGAATCTAAGAGCATTGACTTTAGTTCAGATTTTGCTTCCCTAATAGAGTTTATAATTAAAACTCCTTTACCAGCAGCCAAACCATCGGCTTTTAGGACATATGGTGGAGAAAGGGTTTCTAGAAAATCATACCCTTCTTGCAATGCATCTTTGTCAAAAGATTTGTATTTGGCAGTTGGGATATTATGTCTTTGCATAAATTCTTTAGCAAATTTTTTGCTACCCTCTAACTGAGCACCTTCTTTCGAAGGCCCAATAATTGAAACATGATTTAAATCACTATCATTTTTGAAAAAGTCATAAATTCCATTAACTAATGGATCTTCTGGCCCTACAACTACCATTTCTATATCCTCATCAATAACTAAATGTTTAATTTCATTAAAATCAGTAACATCAATATGTTTGTTTACACCAACAAGATCTGTTCCCGCATTTCCAGGAGCAATAAATAGTTTATTGCATGAACTACTTTGTGAAATTTTCCAAGCTAATGCATGCTCTCTACCACCACTCCCAAGAATTAATACGTTCATTTTTTAATTTTTAATTTTCCATTGCCCCGAGTATTTCCTCGGTTAAAACCATATTGTGAAAAACTTGCTGGACATCATCATTCTCCTCTAACAAATCAAGTAATTTTATAACTTTTTCCGCTTCCGATGCAGAAATTGTTTTTATAGTTATTGGTATGCGCTGAAGTTCTGAGTTTTGAACTTCAATACCAAGATCTTCTATTTTTTTTTGCATATTACTAAAGTCTGTGAAGTTACAATAAACGGTTATTGCTTCCTCATCTATTTCTAATTCCTCTAATCCACCGTCAATTAATTCCATTTCTAAATCGTCTAAAGATGTATTGATGTTTTCTTTTGCAATTGTAAAAACTCCCTTTCTGTTAAATATAAATTCAAGAGAACCATTTGTTCCTAGAGCGCCATCACACTTGCTAAAATATGATCTTACATCTGCAACTGTGCGATTATTATTATTTGTTGCACAATCTACAAATACAGCAATTCCATTTACAGCATAACCTTCCAAGGTAATCTCCTCATAATTTGCAGTGTCTTTACTACTTGCTTTTTTTATTGCTCTTAAAACATTGTCTTTTGGCATATTTGCTGCCTTAGCATTTTGCATTACTTGTCTTAACCGCGAATTTGTTTCTTGACTAGCACCACCTTCTTTTACCGCAATAACAATATCTTTTCCAATTCTAGTGAAAGTTTTGGCCATTTTGGACCAGCGCTTCATTTTTCTTGCTTTTCTAAATTCGAATGCTCTTCCCATTTATCTTTTATAAAAATAATATTTTAATCATCTAACTGCAAAACAGATAAAAATGCCTTTTGAGGAATCTCAACATTTCCTACTTGTCTCATTCTTTTTTTACCTTTTTTCTGCTTTTCCAAAAGCTTACGTTTACGTGTTATGTCACCACCATAGCATCTTGCAGTCACATCTTTTCTTACAGCCTTAACTGTTTCTCGGGAAATGATTTTTGATCCAATTGCAGATTGTATTGCAATATCAAACTGTTGCCTTGGTATTAATTCTTTAAGTTTTGCACATAATTTTTTACCAAGAGTATATGAGTTGTCTTTATGCACTAGTGCAGAAAGTGCATCTACAGGTGAACCGTTTAAAAGAATATCAAGTTTGGCAAGTTTTGAGACTCTGTATCCTATTGGATAGTAATCAAATGAGGCATAACCTTTTGAAACCGATTTTAATTTATCGTAGAAATCAAAAACAATCTCACCCAGAGGCATTTCAAATGTTATTTCTACTCGATCTGTTGTAAGGTAAACCTGATTTTTTAATTCCCCTCTTTTGGCAATACATAAATTCATTACCTGACCAATAAAATCAGATTTTGTTATAATCTGAGCTTTAATATACGGCTCCTCAACATACTCTAATATGCTTGGATCAGGATAATCACTCGGATTATGAATAATTAGCTTCTCTTTTTTTCCGGTATACGCAAAGTATGACACATTGGGAACTGTTGTAATTACTGTCATTTCAAACTCTCTTTCTAATCGCTCTTGTATAATTTCCATGTGAAGCATCCCAAGAAAACCACATCTAAAACCAAAACCTAATGCTACCGAAGACTCTGCTTCATATGTTAGCGAAGCATCATTAAGTTGTAATTTTTCCATAGAGTTGCGCAATTCTTCAAAGTCTTCAGTATCTACAGGATATATACCTGCAAAAACCATAGGTTTTACCTCCTCAAATCCAGTAATCGCTCCATCTGCAGGATTATTTACCGATGTTATTGTATCTCCAACCTTAACTTCTTTTGCGTCTTTTATTCCAGAAATAATATAACCAACTTCCCCAGTATTCATTATTTTTTGAGGTTCTTGTTTGAGTTTTAAAGCACCTATTTCTTCAGCAAGATATTCTTTTTCAGTTGACATGAATTTTACCTTCTCCCCCTTTTTTATAGATCCGTTTATAATTTTAAAATAAGCTTCTATGCCTCTAAAAGTATTATAAACAGAATCAAAAATCATAGCCTGTAGCGGAGCATTAACATCTCCTGATGGGTGAGGAACATTTTGAACAATCGATTCTAAAATATCTTTAATCCCAACTCCTGTTTTAGCACTAGCAGCAATAATTTCCTCTCCTTTACAATCAAGCAAGTCTACTATCTGGTCTTTTACAACTTCTGGTTCAGCACTTGGAAGGTCAATTTTATTAAGAATAGGAATTATTGTTAAATCATTTTCAAGGGCAAGATATAGGTTGGAAATAGTTTGGGCTTGAATGCCTTGTGCTGCATCTACAATTAATAAGGCCCCTTCACAAGCAGCAATAGATCTAGATACTTCATAAGAAAAATCGACATGGCCAGGAGTATCAATTAAATTCAAAATATACTCTTGATTGTTATGAGTGTAATTCATTTGAATTGCATGACTTTTAATGGTAATGCCACGTTCTTTTTCTAAATCCATATCATCTAAGAGCTGCTCTTTTAAGTCTCTTTGACTAACAGCTCCAGTAAACTCTAATAATCTATCAGCTAAAGTGCTTTTCCCATGATCAATATGAGCTATAATACAGAAGTTTCTTATATTTTTCATTGATGGCGAAAATACATTATTTAAAAAATACTTCATATTATATTTTTGTAATTTTGATTTATTAAAAAATTATCTCATGGGAAAAGTTTCAATAAACAAAAAGCGTCACATACTAAAAGCTTTGAGCTGGAATTTACTAGCAATGACTACAACATATGTGGTTTTAAGTTACTTACCTCCTTATTTTGGTTTTGCACCACTTGATAAAAGTTCTGTTGGCTGGCTGGTAATTTTAGATCGTTTTGCGAAGTTGATCTTCTATTATGTTCATGAAAGAGTGTGGTTTGCATCTAATTTTGGAGTTATAAAAAGGAACTAAATTACTTCTCTTTATACTCGTAATTAATTTTGATTGAATTTTCTTGTACTCGCTCTTCTATTTCTTCATCAATTTCCCATTGATATTTTTTTCTTCTAGGTAGTTCATCTCTAAAGGACCAAGCAAATATAAGACCAGATAAAAACCCCGAAAGGTGTCCCTCCCAAGACATTTCTAACCGTATCGGGAATAAGCCCCAGAACAGACTTCCATAAACAAAGATTACTATTAATGAAAGAGCTGCTAAGTTTTTATTTTTACTAATAAGACCACTAAAAAAAATAAAGCTAGCTAAAGCGTATATAATACCACTCGCTCCAATATGAAAACTTGTCCTGCCAATTCCCCATAAAAGAATTCCAGAAACTATATATAACATAGGAAAAATTGATTTATAATTTTTTTTATAAAAACAGCAGAGCAAACTACCCAATACTATAATAGGAACTGTATTATTTATTAAATGTTTAAAATCTTTGTGTATGAAAGGTGATAAAAGTACTCCTTTAATACCAGAAATATCTCTTGGTAAAACCCCATATTCTATAAAAGAAATTTCAAAATAAACCTCTAACAATTTAACCCCCCACATTATAAATACAAATAATAAAGGGTATCTTAAAATATTGTATAATTCTATTTTTTGCTTATTCATTTTTACTACAACATTATTATATAAAATTAAACTTTTTAAAACTAAAGTGTGTTATTAATTGTATTTTTACTTTGATATGGATAGTGAGAAAAAAATCTTTTTACTAGATGCATTTGCTCTAATTTACAGAGCTTACTTTGCTTTTGCAAAAAATCCAAGAATAAACTCTAAGGGGCTTGATACATCTGCGGTATTTGGGTTTACAAACTCGCTAATTGAAGTGATAAAGAAACAAAAACCATCACATCTTGCTGTTGTTTTTGACACTCCTAAACCAACGCAAAGACATGTTGACTTCCCCAGCTATAAGGCGCATAGGGAGGCAATGCCCGAGGGCATCTCTGAAGCACTCCCATATATTGATAAGTTGCTGGAGGTTTTAAATATCCCCAAAATATATAAGGAAGGTTTTGAAGCAGATGATGTAATTGGAACTCTTGCCAAGCAGGGTGAAAAAAAAGGTTATAAAGTTTACATGATGACGTCTGATAAAGACTTCGCACAACTTGTTTCGGAGAACATTTATATGTATAGGCCTGGAAATAAATGGCAACCCACTCAGACTTGGGGTATTAAAGAGGTTCTGGAAAAATTTAATATTAAAAGAGTTAACCAAGTAATTGATTTTTTAGCTATGATGGGAGATGCAGCAGATAATATTCCCGGTATAAGTGGTGTGGGAAAAAAAACTGCTCAAAAGTTTATTGCAGAATACGATTCTATTGAGGGTTTATTTGCAAATGCGGATTCATTAAAAGGTAAAATACAAGAAAAGGTAAAAGCCTCAAAGGAAATAGGAATGATGTCAAAAAAACTTGTAACAATCATTACCGACGTTCCCGTTGATTTTAACGAAGAAAATATGAGGCTAGATATTTCTGATAAAGAGGGTGTGATATCTTTTTTTGAAGAGCTAGAGTTTAGAAATATAGCTTCTAGGCTTTTTCGAGAAGACATTGTTTTAGAGAAGGTGAAAAAGCAAGAAGAATTAGATGAGGATAGACTTTCTACCACACAAATTGATATGTTTTTGCCTCAGGAAAAAAAGTTAAAAAACATCAAACCTTTTTCTGAAAATAAAAATCAATTGACATGTTCTTCAGTTGATCAGCTAAGGGTTTTTTCTGAAGATGTGATTGAAAACAAGATTCTTTTTTTTCAGTCAGTAATTAGCAAATCTTCTGACCAAGAAAAAATAATAGGGCTTTCTTTAAAAACAAGTTCTGATAATATTTTATATGTCTCTTTAATAGACCAATTAAAAGACAATTATTTAGATTTAATTAAACAACTAATACAAAATGAACATATTTTAAAAGTTGGATATAATATCAAAAATCAAATTAAATTATTTTTACAATATAATATTTTCTTAGAAGGTGAACTTTTTGATGTTGCTGTTGCTCACTATATTTTACACCCTGATAAGAGGCATAATCTGGATGTTCTTTCAGAATCGTATCTCTCTTTATCAATTGATTACGATAATCATACTAAAGGAAAAAACAAGTTTGACCTATCTAGTTTAAGTCTCAGTGCAAATGCTAGTAGGAATAACATACAATTAGATGTGATTTGCCAATTGTATGTTATTTTCAAAACGGATCTCAAACATGACAGTTCATATAATTTGTTTAATGAAATTGAAATGCCATTGTTAAAAGTTTTAAGCAAAATGGAGAACGAGGGAATTAATCTTGACGTGGAATTGCTCAATCAATACTCTACTGATTTAGAAAAAACATTAACTAAAACTTCTAATGAAATTTTCAAACTATCAGGCTCAGAGTTTAATATTTCTTCTCCAAAGCAGTTAGGTGAAGTTCTTTTTGAAGAGATGGAGCTTGTAAAAAAGCCAAAAAAAACAAAATCTGGGCAATATTCTACCTCTGAAGAAACTTTGCAAAAAATTCGTGGAGAGCATAAGGTGATAGAACACATTCTTGATTATCGTGAAATTAAAAAACTATTATCTACCTACGTAAATGCCTTGCCAATAATTGTTAACCCAAAAACTAATCGAATTCATACAACATTTAATCAATCCGTTGCTGCTACTGGAAGATTAAGCTCTGTAAGACCAAACTTACAAAACATTCCAATTCGTACAGAAAGAGGAATGAAAATAAGAGAGGCTTTTATTTCTAGGGAGAATTGTATTTTACTTGCTGCAGACTATTCTCAGATAGAACTCAGAATAATGGCTTCATTAAGCAAGGACAAAAGTATGCTTGAGGCTTTTAATCAAAACATAGATATTCATTCTGCTACAGCTGCAAAAGTCTATAATGTTGCATTAGAGGATGTTACTAGATCTATGAGAAGCGCTGCAAAGTCGGTTAATTTTGGTATTATTTATGGTATATCAGCATTTGGATTATCTCAAAATATTAGTGTTAGTAGAAAAGAGGCTAAGCAAATTATTGATCAATATTTTGAGGAATTTCCTGATGTAAAAGAATATATGGATCTGTCTATACAAAAAGCTAGAGAACAAGAATATGTTGAAACTATTTTTGGCAGAAGACGTTATTTAAAGGATATTAATTCAAGAAATGCTGTAATGAGATCTGGTGCTGAAAGAAATGCTATTAATGCTCCTATACAGGGGGCTGCCGCTGATATTATTAAAATCGCAATGATAGATATTGATAAAAAGTTAAAAAAAATGGAATTAAATTCCAAAATGCTTCTTCAAATTCATGATGAATTAATTTTTGACGTTATTCCTGAGGAGTTAGAAATTCTAAAAAAAGTTGTAATTAAATCAATGAGTGAAGCTTGTCAGCTTGACGTTCCTCTGGTGGTAGATGTGGGTTTTGGAGCGAATTGGCTAGAGGCTCACTAACTTTTTATTTTTTTATTAAAAAGTAGGTAAAGTACAACAAGAGCAATTACCCCAATAAATGAAGCTCCTGCGTCTTGGATATTACCAACAGGATCCCAATTTAATAATTCATCATTAATAAGTAATTGTATAATTACCCCTAAACATAAAAAAGTAAGCGATAGTTTAATTGCTTTGTTTAATGTTTCAAGAATGAAATTATATAATTTTTCCATGATGTTTTATTTAAATATGAGTTAAAGGTAGTAAAATTTTAAAATAAAATAGCCCTACTAAAAAGCAGGGCTATTTATATTAAAACATAATTAATATTCTTACTTAGCAGTTAAAAGTGAGAATAAAACACATAATCCAACTAAGCCAGCAAATCCTGCTCCGCCTAATCCATTGATTACTGCCATTACATTATCAATAACTGTTAGCCCAAACATTGAGCCTCCTCCGAAAAGGATCTCTACAGCTACCCCTAGACCTAATACAGTCATTATTAATCCAGTTAAGCCTTTGAAAAAGCCATTGAAATACTTAAATACATTGTCCATAATTTAAAATTTTGGTTAATACTGTCAGCAAACATAGAAAAGAAAATACCTTAATCTTAGAATTTATAATTAAAAATATTTTAAAACACTATTTACAAAATCAAACCAAAAAAAATGTTGCTAAAACTTTATAAAACACTGTTAAACAATGTTTTAAGATAAATTAATCGTGTTAAAATTTATATTTATAATTGGGTTTGTACACATTTTATTGTTAAAAATTGCAAAAGCTTTTAAGTTACTGTAAAACAGTTTGTTAGGTGTTTTTTTGATGGTTTTTAATAGATTTTACTCTATTTTATTTACAAGTCACGTAAAGAGACCATATTATCCTCAAACAAGTCCAAATTTGATATTATATGGTATATTTTCTTAGAAATTATTTTTGGATCAACCAATTCATTATTTCTGAAATACTCAACAAAAATATCCTTAAGAGCAAATTTTTCTATATCTGTATCTCTTATTTTTTTTTGCATTTCAGTGTCAACTACACCTGGATATATGGAATATGCTTTTATTGAATTTTGTTCTTGATTAATTATTTTAGTCAGCATATCTAATGCAGCTTTGCTTTGACAGTAGGTTCCCCAAGATTCAATTGGTCTTAGCGCTGCCCCTGAGCTAATATTAATTATTATTGGATGATTTGATTGATTTTGATAGCTTCTTATAAATGTATTACATAATATACAAGGTGCAATGGTATTAAGATTAAACTCATTAATAATGTCATTTGTTTTCTTATTTCCAAATTTATTAATCTCACCAATTTCTCCCGCATTATTAATTAGACATACATGTTCGTTTTCATCAACTTTAGGAAAATTAATGCTTTCTAAATTTTTTACATTTGAAAGATCTACTTGATTAAAATGAAAGTTATTATGCTTAATACTATTGGTTCTAGAATATCCAAATACTGTGTAGCCCTTTTGCAAGAATAACAAGCTTAGCTCCTTACCAATTCCCTTACTACTACCTGTAATTAAAGCATAATTTTTCATTATACCTTATCAATGGCCTGCTTTAAATCGCTAACAAGGTCATCAATATCTTCAATGCCAACACTTATTCTAATAAGAGAGTCAACCACACCTGTTCTCTCTCTTTCTTTTTTTGGAATAGCTGCATGAGTCATACTAGCTGGATGTCCAATTAGTGATTCCACGCCACCAAGACTTTCAGCAAGAGTAAAAAAATGTGTATTCGAAACTATAGTTACAGCATCTTCAAGCTTGTTACCAACAATATCAAAAGATATCATTCCACCATAATCATTCATTTGTTTCTTTGCAATATCATGATTTGTATGATTCTCAAAACCAGGCCAGTAGACATTTTTAACTTTTGGGTTTTTTTGCAAAAATTCAGCAATTATTTTACCATTTTCACAATGTCTTTGCATTCTAACATGTAGTGTTTTTATTCCTCTAAGAACAAGAAAAGAATCTTGTGGTCCAGGAACTGCACCACAACTATTTTGAAGAAAATATAATTTTTCAGCTAATTTTTCATCATTACATATTGCCGCACCCATAACAACATCAGAATGACCGCCCATATACTTTGTTAAGGAATGCATGACAATATCAGCGCCTAAATCAAGTGGAGTCTGTAGATAAGGAGTGGCAAATGTATTATCAACAACTAAAATTAAATTGTTTTTTTTTGAGATATTTGATAGTGCTTGAATATCTATAATATTTAACATTGGATTTGTTGGTGTTTCTGCCCAAATCATCTTTGTATTTTCGTTTACTAGTGAAGAAATTTTATCAATATTATCCATACCCGTGAAGTGAAATTTAATACCAAGCCCTTCAAATACTTTTGTAAAAATTCTATATGTTCCGCCATATAAATCATTTGTAGAAATCACCTCATCGCCAGGACTTAACAGTTTAATAATAGAATCAACCGCCGCCAATCCACTACCAAAACATAATCCGAATTTTCCGTTTTCTAATGCTGCAAGATTATTTTCCAAAGCAGTTCGTGTAGGATTGGCAGTTCTTGAATATTCATATCCCTTATGATCTCCAGGCTTGTTTTGAATATATGTTGATGTTTGATAGATCGGCGTCATAATAGCGCCTGTTGTAGGATCAGCCTTTTGACCAGCGTGTATAGTTTTTGTACCAAATTTCATTGCTTAGATTTTAGATTATTTACTTTTACAAAAATATTAAAAAGACGGTGTGAAAACTGTTTTTACAAACAATTATATATCTCCTTGAATAGAATTTTTTTATCTCATATTGCCCTTATTATTGTTAATTTAATTTATGCTTTAAATTATACAATCGCAAAAGATGTAATGCCAGAATACATTGAACCCTCAGGCTTTATTTTGTTAAGAGTCATTGGAGGAAGTATTTTGTTTTTTTTAATGTATTTTTTCTTTGTTAAGGAGAGGGTTAAAAAGAAGGATTTTTTTAGATTAATGCTTTGTGGTTTGTTTGGTGTTGCAATAAATCAATTATTTTTCTTTGAAGGATTAAATCTTACTACTCCAATTAATGCTGCTATCATAATGACAATAAGTCCGGTTTTAGTAATTATAACCTCTGCAATTATCATTAAGGAAAAAATCATCACACGAAAGATAATTGGAATATTTTTAGGTGTCATTGGGGCTTGTGTTTTAATATTAAATTCTGGTGACATAAGCTTTGAAAATGATTTTTTTACAGGTAATATTTTGGTTCTAATTAACGCAACCAGTTATGCGATTTATTTAGTATTAGTTAAAACGCTGATGAAAAAATATAATCCGATCACAGTTATGTTTTTTGTCTTTGTTTTTGGCCTAATATTTGTACTTCCTTTTGGTATTGATGAAATTCAAAAAATAGATCTTACTAGCTTTAATGAGGAGATTTATTTAAAAATAGGCTTTGTTGTTATTGGCACTACTTTTATTGCGTACATGTTTAATGCATTTGCTTTAAAATCTCTCAACCCATCTGTGGTTAGCGTATATATTTACTTACAACCATTATTTGCATCATTAATTGCAATAGCTTTAAATAGTGATAGTTTAAGCTTGATTAAGATTCTTTCTGCAATTTTTATATTTTCAGCTGTATTTTTGGTAAGTATACCATCAAAAAAAGTTATTACGAATTAACTTTTATAGATTTGCTTAAAAAAAGATTGTTATGATTTATTCCATGACGGGATTTGGTAAGTTTCAATTAAATTTGCAGCATGCAAATTTTAATATTGAGGTTAAATCTTTAAACTCCAAACAACTTGATACTAACATTAAAATCTCCTCTCTTTATAGAGAAAAAGAGATCGAGCTAAAAAACTTACTTTCTACAAAACTGAAAAGAGGTAAAATAGAACTCTCTGTTTGGAAAGAAAGTTCTGAAATTCAAAATAGTCACAAATTAAATATTACTTTAATTAAGAACTATCATCAACAAATTTTAAATCTCAAAAAAGATTTAGGAATTGAGTCAGATCTATTTCCATCCTTATTTAAGATGCCTAATATTCTACAAAAAGACGACACAAAATTAGACAACGATGAATGGTTAGAAATTTTCAAGGGAATAAATACAGCAGTTGATGAATTAATACAGTATAGATTAGTAGAGGGAAATAAATTAGAAAAAGATGTTATTTTGAGAATTAATTTAATTATTGATTTTTTAGAAGAAATAACTCCCTATGCAAAAGCCAGAATTGAAAGGGTTAAAGAAAATTTATTGAATAAAATAAATGATCTAAAAATTAATAATATTGATGAGAATAGACTTGAACAGGAGCTGATATATTATTTAGAAAAGCAGGATATAACTGAAGAGCAAGTTCGTTTAAAAGCTCATTTAGATTATTTTATTCAAACAATAAGTTCAGAGTCTCCAAATGGAAAAAAACTTGGTTTTATTTCTCAGGAAATTGGAAGAGAAATCAACACAATTGGATCTAAATCATCTGATGCTGAGATGCAGAAAATTGTTGTTCAGATGAAAGATGAGCTTGAAAAAATTAAAGAACAATTATTAAATGTATTGTAGTGGAAGGTAAATCTATTGTCATATCAGCGCCATCAGGAGCAGGTAAAACTTCTATTGTTAACTTTGTTTTAGCTAAAACTAATTCTATCGAATTTTCTATTTCAGCATGTAATAGGAAACAGAGACCTGCCGAGGTGAACGGTAAAAACTATCATTTTTTAAGCACCTCTGATTTTAAAGAAAAAATAGATAAAGACCTTTTTTTGGAGTGGGAAGAGGTATATCCAGATCAATTTTACGGAACTCCTTTTTCTTCAGTTACAACAATTTGGGAAAGAGGTAAGCACGTCATCTTTGATGTTGATGTAAATGGTGGGCTTAATATTAAAAGTAAATTTCAAAATAATTGTATTTCTATTTTTATTATGCCACCATCATTAGAGGAATTGAAAAATAGATTGTTAAACAGAGGCACCGAAGAAGATAATAGTTTAGAGTATAGAACCAAAAAGTTTGAAGAAGAGATGAATTATAAAGATCAATTTGACTTTGTTATTATAAATGATAATTTCGAGCTAGCCTGTGATGAAACATTAAACTTGATAACTAATTTTTTAAATAAGTAATGAAAATCGGTTTGTTTTTTGGTTCATTTAACCCATTTCATATTGGTCATAAGGTGATTGGCTCATACCTTACTCAGTTTACTGATTTAAATCAGCTTTGGTTTGTTGTCTCTCCTCAAAATCCATTAAAGGAAAAATCATCATTACTAGATCAAAATCATCGCTATCAAATAATTGATAGAGAAATTGATCATGATGTAAATCTTTCAGTCTCAAATATAGAATTCTCATTGCCACAACCGTCATACACTATTGACACGTTGATTCATTTATCAGAAAAACATCCAAATGATAATTTTGTTCTCATAATGGGTTCTGATAACTTAAAGAATATAAATAAGTGGAAAAACTATAATGAGATTCTGGATAATTATCAAATATATGTTTATCCAAGAAATAATTATGAAGTTAATGAATTTCACAAGAATATTACTGTTATTAAAGATGTTCCAAAAATGGAAATCTCTGCAAGCTTTATCAGAAATGCAATTAAAATGGGTAAGGATGTGTCTAGCTTAATCCCTAATCAAGCCTTTAAGTATATTGAAGAAATGAACTTTTATAAATAAAAATGAAATTTACTACTTATCTAATAATCGTAATTTTTTTTATTGTGCAATCATGTAATTATGATAGTAAAAAAAAAGATCAAGATATTGAAATCTATACCTCCTCAGGTTGGTGGATTTATGGTGAGGGACTACATCTTTACAAAGACGAAGTGTCTTTAGAAGAAAATGTTATTCATTTTTTAAATGAAGACTCTCTTGAGTTAATAGAACTGTATATTTCAGTTACTGAAATGGAATATTTCCCACTAGAAGTTGATGTTAAATTTGAGAAAAGTAAAGAAAACCTATTAGTTCATGATTTTGAAATTACTTATATTCAGGGGTGTGATGAGCAATAGTTATTCAGAGTAAATAACTCTCATAACTGTTTGTCCAACGGCCTTAAGTGTTTTTCGATCAACATTATTCATATTATCAGCGTGGGTGTGCCAATGTTTATTAAAATTTGTTTTTGAAAAAGGGTCATACTCTATAATATCAATAGTAGGTATGCCTGCAATTGTATTTACATAATAATGATCATCCATAATTTGAGGACTCTTTTTGTAAATAAAAAAATTAGAGTAGCCAATGTTATGAGCAACATCCCACACCTTTTTAATTATGTTAGAGGCATAATATGAAGACATACCTTCTTGCCAAAATTCAGCATCTTTACCTCCAACCATATCTAGCAAAACACCGTATTTGGCAAAATAATTCTGTTTATGAGGGTTTTTTGACCAGTACTGAGAACCAAGACACCAGGAATCATTCATGTTTGGAAATTTTGAGTTTTCAGGCTGACCATAATCTTCAGCATCAAAAAAGATTATATCCACTCCAATTTTCGGGTTCTTTATATTTATATTTCTAGCAATTTCTAACAATACTGCAACTCCACTACCACCATCATTTGCGCCAAGAATTGGCTTTGAGGTATTTATGGTGTCATAATCAGCAACATGTCTAGAGTCCCAATGAGCAAAAAGAGCAATCCGATTATTTTTTTCAGGTGAGTAGCTACCAATAATATTTCTTAGTATGTGTTTCTTTTGATCATATGTAGTGATTGGTGCTTGCTGAACAATAACTTTTGCACCATATGATTCTAGCCTGTTTGTTAAATATTTAGAACATTGATCCCATGCTTTTGAGCTTATAACTCTTGGACCAAAACTCACCTGCTGTTCTACAAAAAAATATGCACTATCACTATTAAAATTGGGAACCTCTATTTTAACTTTTGGTTTTTTTTCAACGACATTCTTATTATTAGAGTTGCAAGCGATTATCGTTATAAATAATATCAGAAATCCAATTAATCTCATATAAGAAGTTATTTTTCTAGAGACCAACTACTACCATCTCTAGAGTCTTTTATTTGTATTCCTTTTTTTTCAAGCTCATCACGAATAAAGTCTGCGGTTTTAAAATCTTTATTCTTTTTTGCATTGTTTCTTATGCTAAAGATTACTTGCATAATGTCATCTGAAATATCATTTGATTGCACAACTTCTTGTTCTTTTAGACCCAATATTTCATCAATAAAGATATTAAAGAGATTTTTTAATTTGTTTAAGTCTTGAGAGTTTAATTCAGCTTTTTGATCTTTAATTGAGTTAATTACCTTTACTCCTTCAAAAAGATTTGCTACTAAAATTGGAGTATTAAAATCATCATTAATCGCCTCAAAACATTTTTTCTCTAAATCTTTGACATTAAATGTAGATATTTTAGTAGGCGATAATTGTTTAAGAGTGCTTTTAGCTTCTAATAATTTATTCAAGCCTTTTTCAGCTGCTTTCAGCGCTTCATTACCAAAATCTAGTGTGCTTCTATAATGTGCCTGTAACATGAAAAAACGTATTGTCATTGGAGAGTATGCTTTGTCAAGTTTTTCATGTTTTCCATTAAAAAATTCTTCAAGATTTATAAAGTTTCCTAAAGATTTACCCATTTTTTTCCCATCAATAGTTACCATATTATTATGCATCCAATAATTAACAGGGTTGCAATTATTGCACGCATTACTCTGAGTAATTTCAGCCTCATGATGCGGAAAAACAAGGTCCATTCCTCCGCCATGAATATCAAAAGTTTTGCCTAAATATTTTTCAGACATCGCCGAACATTCCATGTGCCAACCTGGAAATCCATTTCCCCATGGTGATGGCCATTGCATGATATGTTCTTTTGATGCCTTCTTCCAAATCGCAAAATCTACAGGGCTTTTCTTTTCAGATTGACTATCCAATTCTCTTGTTCCAGAAAGTGTGTCTTCAAGATTCCTTCCGGAAAGCGTTCCATAAGAAAATTGCTTATTGTATTTATTAACATCAAGATATACAGATCCATTTTTTTCATACGCCAAACCATTTTTTATGATTTTTTGAACCATTTCAATCTGTTCAATAATATGTCCTGTAGCTCTTGGCTCAATTGATGGGGGTAAACAATTTAATAGGCTCATAGCGTTGTGGTAACTTAAAGTATAATGTTGAGCGACCTCCATTGGCTCCAATTCTTCTATTCTTGCTTTTTTTGCAATTTTATCCTCACCCTCATCAGAATCATTTTCTAGATGACCAGCATCAGTGATATTTCTTACATATCTAACCTTATATCCACACCACTTTAAATATCTATAAATAATATCAAATGTTATGGCTGGTCTTGCATGTCCAAGGTGAGGATCTCCATATACTGTAGGTCCGCACACATACATGCCTATGTAGTTTTCAACTATAGGCTTTAACACCTCTTTTTTTCTACTAAGACTATTATATATGATTATATTTTCTTTCATCTTAACAATCGTATTTTTTATTCAAATTTTCGATCATTTCTTTTACTAATTCTTGCATATTATACTGCGCTTGCCACCCCCAATGATCTTTTGCAAGAGAATCTTCTAAACTATCAGGCCATGAATCAGCGATTTCCTGTCTACAGTCTTTATTGTATGAAATTTTAAAATCTGGAATATAAGACTGTATTTCATTTGCTAGTTCTTCAGGATTAAAACTGCAACCGGCAATATTATATGAAGACCTTATTTTAATTTTATCTGAATCTGCTTGCATTATTTCTAATGTAGCCTTAATTGCATCAGTCATATACATCATAGGTAGAGTAGTGTCTTTTGATAAAAACGAAGTATACTTTTTGTTTTTAATAGCTTCATGAAAGATATGTACTGCATAATCGGTAGTTCCTCCTCCTGGGTTAGATTTCCAACCAATTAGCCCCGGATATCTTAAAGAGACAACATCAACATTATATTTATTAAAATAATACTCACACCACCTTTCTCCAGCAAGCTTACTAATTCCATAAACAGTATTTGGCTCCGTGATTGTGTATTGTTGTGTTTTAATTTTTTCAGTATTTGGACCAAAAACAGCAATAGATGATGGCCAAAACACTTTTTTAATTATTTTCTCTTTTGCTAAATCTAATACATTAAAAAGTGATTGCATGTTAAGGTCCCATGAAAGCTTTGGTTTTTTTTCAGCATTAGCAGATAAAATTGCAGCCAATAGGTAAACATGAGACACTTCA
>Ga0257126_1000076_pt1 | contig 77983 bp, 81 predicted proteins | sample SI060_120mmetaG_FD_190151 | JGI IMG/M metagenome (GOLD analysis project Ga0257126, IMG submission 190151) | Marine microbial communities from Saanich Inlet, British Columbia, Canada - SI060_120m | ecosystem: Environmental > Aquatic > Marine > Inlet | place: Canada: British Columbia | collected... | reverse complement strand
GTATAGATTTTAATAATTAGGTGGTGTTAAAAAGGTATTTGTATTAAAATTAGAAGTATAACAAGATGAATACAAAAAATCATTTTTATTTTGAAATTCAATATAAATATTTTCATTTTGTTCTGAAAAATATTCATCTTTTGTTTTAAAATCACTTTCTAATTCGAATTGTTTTGATAAAATTTCTACTTGAATAACTTTTATACTAAATTTTTTTATATTTTCGAATAATATTTTTTCTGAACCGTCTACTAATTCTGAATATTTTGAATCCTCTATTTTCATAATTTTTTTTTTTGAATTATCTTTAAAAGTAAGTAATAATTCAAAAACATATTGTGTAGTATCATTCATTTTTGGAAAACCTCCTGATATTTTAATGGATGAACTTGGTTTAAACATGGTATCTATTTAATTATATATTATTTTTTTTAATATTAATCTAACAATAAATAACTTTTTTAAAGTATTTTTAATTTAAAATTTTATTAATTTGATCTCTTATATTTCTTAATTGATTTCTTAAATTATTATTTTCATCTTGTAAAATATTAGCTGGTTTTGTAGCAGCTGGTTGAGTAGCAGCTGGTTCAGTAGCAGCTGGTTCAGTAGCAGCTGGTTCAGTAGCAGCTGGTTCAGTAGCAGCTGGTTCAGTAGCAGCTGGTTGAGAATATCTTCTTGCTTCTCGCATTCTTCTGATAACATTTTGTTCACACCCATCTTCAATTTCTTTATTTGTTACTGGATCAGTTGGATTTTGTGGACATTTTCCAGATTGACAACTCCAATATAATGGTGTACCCTTTTTAGCTTCACAATCTTGAGGAACTGAAGTACCATCATATTTGATACGAGAGTTATTCCTATTTCTTCCATAATTATCATCAAATTCATTATCTCTACAAACTTCTTCATAAACGATACTTCCTGATGGAGTTGTTACATATTCTCCATTTTCCATTTTTGGTTGGTCTGTACATACTTCATTTGTACTTGTACCACCTGTATTTATCCAACTAAATGGATTATTATTATTACCACTTATAGAGTCAAATTGACTTAACCATGACATATATATATATATATATATATAAAAAAAATTAAAGAGATATTTTGTCAGGTAAAAATCACTTAATAATTTTTTATAATAATTTTTATTTTTTTTAATATTCCTATTATCATTTTTAAGTATAAATCAAATGAATTAAAATATTGTATTTAATATCACGATTATCGACAATATTTGTTAAATTAAATAATTTTTTCCAGCTTTATCTAATCTAACTATTGCTGTATTTTTACATTTTAATATTTACTTGATTGGTAAATCTGTAAAGCAGATTAATATCTCCTGCTTTATCATTTGTTCCAGATTTATTAAATCCACCAAATGGTTGTTGACCTACTACAGCTCCAGTTGATTTATTATTGATATACATATTTCCACATGTATTCTGAAAAGTATAAATCATTTCTAATAATTTATGATCACTATAATCATCAATAAATATACTTCCAGTTAGAGCATAATAATTTTGTTTCTTACATTGTTCAATGGCATCAAATTTACCTTTATACGGATATATTGCTAAAATAGGAGCAAAGAATTCTTTTGAAAAAACATAATGATTTGGGTTTTCACACATTAAAACTGTTGGTTCAATATAATAGGATTCAATATCATCATGATTTCCACCATACAATATTTCAATTTCGTTATCTGATTTTAAATTATCAAGTGTTTCTACTGTCTTTTGATATGATTCTTTTGAAATTAATCCATATTGTTCTTTGTTAATACTATTAATTTTAGGAGTAATAATAGAAATAAAATCATCAACTAATTCAATTGGTAGATATAATCTGGAACAAGCTGAACATTTTTGACCACTATAGTTAAAAGCACTTTCAAATGTTTTTTGAACTACATCATCAAAATTATAATCCATCTTATTGCTTCTAAACACAAAATGATAATTTTTACCACCAGTTTCTCCAACTAATCTAGGATAATTTTTGTAATAATCAATATTATTTCCTACTTTTTTGTAAATTTCTGAAAATACTTTGGTACTTCCAGTAAAAGCTAAACCAGCTAAATTTTTTGAATTTAATACCTTATCAGAATATTTTTCAGGTTCAATAATGGTAAAGTCTAGCATATAAACCGGAACTCCTGCTTCTAGAAAAATTTTGTATAGGAGATGATTTGATAATAGAGAATTCATACTAGGTTTCCAAGAAACCATATTATTCATAAGAATAGGTGTTAATGCTAAATTTCCAGCAATTGCATTAAAATTAAATGGAGTTATACTTGAAACAAAACCATTTAATGGTAAATATCTACTAATATTTCTAGTATTTTCTGTACTTAGGGGTTGTTTATTTTGTAAATTATAAAAATATTCTATATTAAAGTTAACAAAATCTATTAGCTCTAAAAGATCTAGCTCTGCTTCAAATAGATTTTTTCCTTGATTAACAATTATACTTGCGATAATATCATCATAATATTTTTTTTCTATTAAATTAGAAATCTTTGCCATAATATTAATTCTAGTATCACTATCTAAATTACATTTAGTATTAACATTTGATTGATTTAAATAGTCTAATTCATTTTCATCTGTTAAAAAACATGTTCCAATTTTTTTATGACTAAATAATGGAGAATAAATATCAAATGAACTTTTTGATGCACATGGATATCCATTGATAGTACTTTTAATATTAGTATTACCTTGAAGATATTTATTTACTTTTTGTCTAACATTATCTATTTTAGTAAAATCATAAATACCATCATATCTAGGTAATCTATTTAATGCTCTGAAATTTGTAATTGGTTTGATTAATGTTGAACATCTTAATGGGCATGACATTAGAAAAATAAATATATTTAAATATTTACTTTCAATTTTTTAAAATAATTTTGATGCCTATTTAAATATAAAACTATATTGATATATTAAATGGGATTAAAATGTAGAATTTGTGGGGGACCACATTTGACAATGAAATGCGAACAAGTAAAAAAGGAAAAACCTAAAGTTATTGAGGAAAAACCTAAAAAATATCAAAAAAGAGAATTTGTAAAAAGAAAAAAAATAACAGTAAAACTTGAAAATCTTCCTTTAGATATAACATTAAAAGAGTTACAATGTTTAATGACTGGCTGGGGGAAAATTTATAAGATAAATTTTAATAATAGTAGCAACTTTAAAATAGCTTTCATTGAATTTATATTTTTAGATGAAGCTGAACATTTTGTAAAAGCAATTGATAGAACACCTTTTGATTATCAAATTCTTAATGCTTCTATTACAAAAATAAGTGCTTAATTATTTCATAACTACTTTTGCAGCAGAATTTATATATTGTCATAACCTAAATTATTTAACTAATTTAAAATTATTTAACTAATTTAAAATTAATTAATATTAAAGAAAAACTAAGAGATAAACTATATAATAAACTTGGTAGTTTACATAAATATATATAAAAGTTATAAAAATTATTTTACTAATATATCATTAGAATTACAAGAAAAATTTATTATATTTAGAAAATACAAGTACAAAATATCAAATAGATAATAATATTAATATTTTTAATAATAATAATATTATAAAAACACAAATAGATTTTAAAAATTAATTCATTTAGTGTTTTGAAAAAGGAGGGATAAACGGTGAAAGAATTATTGTATTTATAAATGAAAAATATAATATTCTTTTGATCATAATGGATAATAGTTGTGTGTACAAATTTGTAAAAGAAAAAATACTTAAAAATAAATTATTATTTAGCGTACCTTACATACCTAAAATGAATGAATAAACATAGTAATAATACTAAACTAGTTATACATATTATTGAATAAATTTTTTTTTTTGATTTAGGAATAGTAAAATTTTCTATAGTATTTTTTTCTTTACATGAAGGATAATCTGTATCCTTTATCTTTTTACAATGTCTTTGTAAAGATCTAGCCCATTTTTTTCTATTTTTAATATCGTAATCTGTATCGTATTTTTTAATTTTGTTATCAAAATCAATTATTTTTTTTAATCTTTCATTGTTCATATTAAAAATATTATAGTATGAAAATTTGTAAGATATATTTATATCATCTCTAGAATAATTATAAGTCATCACATGTCTTTCATCATCGTGAATTTCATAACTTACTTTATGATTAGAATTATTAGGATCTGGAGGATAATCTGTAATATATTCAATAAAATCCTTAAATGTTTTAATTGATAACTTCTTTGATATAGTTAATTCACTATCATCATTATAAGTTATTATTAAATTATCTTCTGTATCTTCTTTTATTTTAGTAATATATAAATTATAATTTGATAATCTTGATATATATTTAATTAAGTTCGTAATAAGTTCAATATTATTTTCTGATGTTTTTAATACATCTAATTCATAAGAAGATAACTCATTTATTTTATACTTATTATCCAAAGTACCATACACTTTAGCATGTAAATTATCATCAGCTTGAATTATACCATCTTTTGTCTTCACAAGTGCCCTAATCTTAACATTATAATTATATGATTTTAGTATACCATCTTTATCATTTTTAAGTCTAGAATATTGTTTTATTTCTAAATCATTATTATATAATATACCATTTGCTTCAAGATCAAGTTTTATTTGCAATGGTACTCCTGACTTGGGTAAATCACTTACTACTTTAAATCTAATTTTTCCAATAAAATTATTAATGAACGTATCTATATTCATTAATTGGTAAACACCCATAGTTATATATTCATCGCCCACCTTAATAGAATGTTTGGGGCTTATATAACCTTTTTCTTTGTCTCCATTTTTAATAATAACAATACCCGGTGAAGTATTTACTGTAAACATATAATATGTGATTTTGGAATCACGAACACTTGATACATATAGTGGAACATCAGACTCATCATTTTTTTTTAATTGAGTTTGACTTGATACATATAGTGGAACATCAAACTCATCATCTTTTTTTAATTCAGTTTGTGGAAATTCTGCCATTAAAAATTCATAATTTTTATATTCTGGAGATATATAACTATTTTTTGTTATATTACCAAAATTCTGAATACGTTCTTTTATTTTATAATTTGAAGGTTTATTACTACATTCTGTAAAATCAAAGGGATAACATTTACTTTCACGATCTATCTCTATATTAGATAAAACAATATTCTCCAAAGTAACATATTTAAGATTTTGAAAATCTACTTCAATCTTTTCACTTGAAAAAAAATTTGGAAATAATAATTTTATTTCTAAAGGTTTATAAAAATTAATAATATTTATGTTTGAATCAAATGATATTTTAATATGATCTTTATATTTATCTTCTTTAAAATTAATATTTTGTAAATTTGAACTGATATCAATATTAATATCTTTATATTTACTAAGAAGGTAATCAATTTTTGAATTTCCCGCCGCATCACTGTATTCTTTAATTATTTTTAAAGTAATATAACCTTTCAAACTTACTTGTGAGTTGAAAATAGAATTTGTTTGAGAAGCTGTGTCCTCATCAGAAGGGGAGTAATAATTTTTTGGAAAAAATTGTTCATTATTATCTTTAAATTTATTATTTATTGAAATAACTGTAGGTTTTCGTATACAACCTAATAAAACATCTTCAGTTTGCAATGATTTATTATCAAAATCACTAGCTTTTACAAAATAACATTTAAAACCTTTGCCATTATAGATAATTTCTTTAAATGAAGTAATAAAAGTTGTTATATTATTAAATGATTCTCTATCAGAATAAATTTGATTAAAAATTTTTTTTGCCATATTTTTTGATTTACATACAATTATTATTGTTTCACTATCAGTAAATATTAATGCAGTTTTGCGAACTTTTATAGTTTCATCAGCTCCTAATAATTCTATACCATAATCATAAAATCTTTTAATATTATAAGTCATATATATTAAATTATATTTTAAAAACTAAATGAAAATAATATTAAATTATATTTTAAAAACTAAATGAAAATAATATTAGATTATCAAAAAATATAAAAATTTACAAGATAAATTTTATTAATAGTAGCAACTTTAAAATAGCTTTCATTGAATTTATATTTTTAGATGAAGCTCAACATTTTGTAAAAGCAATTGATAGAACACCTTTTGATTATCAAATTCTTAATGCTTCTATTACAAAAATAAGTGCTTAATTATTTCATAACTACTTTGAAAAATATTAATTTTATCTTTATTTTTATACTTTATATTTTTCTTAGGTCTAAATAAAACATAAATTAAAAATATTAAAAGAATATAGTATAACATTATAAATATATATATATTATAAAAAATAAATAATATATATATATATTATGCCAGAAGGACCTGAAGTAAAATATTTAACTGATAAATTAAATAAAAATTTAAAAGGATTATCTATTAATGATATTATAATTCATGGCGGTAGATATAAACGACATCAAAATCTTTATAATAAAAATTTTAAAATAAAGTTTCCACTAAAAATAAATCAAATTGATTGTCATGGTAAATTTATCTATTGGGATTTGGGTGAAATAATTTTATTTAATACTCTTGGAATGAGTGGTTGGTGGATCTTTAATGAGGAAAAACATAACAATATAGAATTTAAGTTAAGTAAGGATAGTATTTTTTTTAATGATTACAGAAACTTTGGTACATTAAAATTTTGTACTCGTGATAATTTAGATAAAAAACTAAAAGAATTAGGACCTGATATTTTAACATCAAAAGATGAAAAAGAAAATTTTAAAAAAAGATTAGATAAAAAAAGAAATGATACAACTATAGGTGCCGCAATAATGGATCAAAAAGTAGCAGCAGGATGTGGAAATTATATAAGATCAGAATGTTTATATATAGCAAAAGTATCACCTTTTAGAAAAGTAAAAGATTTATCAGAAGAAGAAATATTTAGAATATGGGAAATTTTAAATCAACTTGGGTGGTTTTATTATGATGAAAAAAAAGGAATAAAATTAGGAATAATAAATAATAAATATAAATTGAATAGTAAGATGAAAAAACATGGACCAAGTAAATATAAAAGAGAGCAAGGTTATTTTTTAGTTTATCAACAAAATGTTGATCCCTTAGGAAATAAAGTATATACAGAAAAAATAAATTCTAGGACTGTACATTATGTTAAAGAATTACAACGATAAAGTATTAATGAAAATATGTATTTTGGGAACTGGTCAAATGGCAATGGCTATTTGTAAATTATTGGAAAATAAATTGGAAGAAGTATATATTTATGGAAGAGATTTAGAACAATTAAAAGAATTATGTTTAGAAAAAAGAAATTCTAAATATTTTAATTATAAATTTAATTTAAGTTTTCAAACAAATAAACTAGATAATTTTAAATATGGAATACATATGTATGATTTAATTTTTTATTGTTTACCAGTAAGTTGTTTAAATGATCTATATTTAACTCCAAATACTAATATGATTTACACATGTAAAGGTTTTAAAAATGATTATATTTATAACCAAACTAAAAATTATGGTTTATTATTTGGTCCGTCTTATTCATCTGAAATTATGAATAATGAATATACATGTTTAACTTTTAGTAGTGATAATAAAAATATGATAAATAATATGAGAATTTTATTTGAAAAACATTTGACATGTAAAATTTATTATACAAATAATTTGAAAGATGTTGAATTGCTAGGAATTTATAAAAATATAATAGCTATTTTTTCTGGAGTAATAGATGAATTAGGATTAGGAAAAAATACTTCATCTGCTTTTATGATTAAATTATTACATTCAATAAATTTAAATTTTTCAGAGTTATGTCAACCAGCAGGAATAGGAGATATATTTTTAACATGTTCCAGTTCTAAATCTAGAAATTATATATTTGGTAAAAATTTAATAAGATATAATAAAATTAATAATGATATTTTATCAGAAGGATATAACTCTATATTAAATATAATGGATAATTTGTTTGTAAATAAATTATTATATTTTATAAATAATTTAGAAACAATGACTATTAATGAAAAAATAAAATATATAATTCAAATAATTGATGAATAATATGAAATATTTTTCTAATGTTAATTAATGGATATAAAAAGTTTTATAATTTGTAATGAATTTATTTTTGCTTTAATTTTCTGTTTAATAAGTTTTTATTTTGTTAAGAAGGACAATTTTGTTCTTGTAAAACCATCCAAAGAAAATATGACAAATGTCGAATATAGTCATTTTGGTATTATCGATGAAGAATAAAAAATCTAAAATATAGTATAATGAAAAATATTCTAATAATTATAGCTTTAGTATTAATGTCAATAATAATTATATTTAAATTAAAAGATAAAAAAAGAAAGAGAAAGAACAGAGAAAAATTAAAAGATATTATTGATAATGCTATACAATTAGATAAAAACAAATACGATTATAATAATCAATATCATAATTTTATGATGGCTAATGATTATAAAATAAAAAATTTACCAAAATATAAAAAAAGTTTAAATTATAAATTTGATAAAAGCATAGTTTTAGTTTCAACTATTAGAAATTGTAGAAATAATATAAAATTGAGTTTAAAGTTATTAAATTTAATTGGTACTTTATTTAAAAATTATTCAATTGTTTTGTATGAAAATAATTCTAATGATAAAACAAATAAATATTTAAATTATGAAATAAATAATTCAAATCATATTACTTTAGAATCAGAAAATTATGATATTAAAAATTATAAAAGAACTATAAGATTAGCAAGGGGGAGAAATATTTGTTTAAATGTTGCTAAAAAACTAGACCCATATTACTATTGTGTATTTGATTTTGATGGTGTAAATGACAAGCTTACTAAAAAAAAAATTACTGATGCAATAAATATCGAAAAAGATTGGGATGTTATAACAGCAAATCAAAATAGAAAATATTATGACATTTGGGCATTAAGAAGTCATAACTACTTATCAGATTATGGTTTAAAATGTAATTTCGATTATTGGGATTCAAAACCTATAATAGGTGCGAATATGCTTCAAAGAGTTATAAAAGAAAATGAAATTATTGAGGTTGATAGTGCTTTTGGTGGTTTTGGAATATATAAGATGAATAGTTTAAAAAATTGTTTTTACTATGGGTATAAAAACGAAAGAGAACATTGCGAACATGTTCATTTACATAAACAAATGAAAGAAAATAATAATGCTAATATTTATATTGTAGGATCTTTGATTAATCATTAAATTAATAAATAATTAGATCTTTAATTTCTTCAAAAGAATTTACAGATCTATAATTATTTATAAGTTCAGCCGATGTATATTTGTAATCTATCTCTTTTTTAATATCAGAAAGTTCATATACAAATTCATCTTCCCAGTATAATTTAGACATTTCATAAATGTCTAATATATTACATTTCTTAAATTCTATTTTCAAGTCGATTCTTCCTGGTCTAATTAATGCTTTATCTAAATATTCAGGTTTATTTGTTGTCATTATAATTATCCTGCCTGAACATTCATGTAATCCATCTAATATATTTAAAAAGTTAGAAAGATTATTCGTGTTTAATTCTTGTTTCTTTTCTTTTAATACCAAATTATTCATATCTTTTGTTGTACTACTCTCTTTTGTATTATTTTCTTTAATAAAATCGTCAAGTTCTTGTGTTTTAATATCTCTGTCTTTTATAATATCTCCAACTGCATCAATATCTTCAAAAATAATAATTCTTTTATCTTGTGGTATAATTAAATCAGAACCAATTTTTTCAGTTTGAATAATCTTTCGAAGTTGTTCAAAATCAAATTTGTTATGTAATTTTACATCAATTCCATGTCTTTTGGTAAAATTCATCAGTTGTTTAATAAATCTTGTTTTTCCTCCCCCAGGCTCGCCATATAATAAAATACCGAGATTATACGGTTGTCCTCTTTTTTTATACCATTCTTCATTTTCAAGAAAAAATTTAATTGTTTTCAAATGTTTATTCTTTGAATTGAACCAACTATTTTCAAAAGTAATATTACTATCCCATTTTGAATATGATACTTTGAGATTACCAATATCTTCGTCTTCTCCTCTTCGTCGTGAATTACTTTCTGATGCATTATAATCAACTGTTACAAGTAGTTGATCCGATAAACTTTTACTTTTTATAAATTTTTTATAAACATCTACTTCATTCAAAATATAATCTTGGAGCTCTTGTAAATTTTTCTTTTGTGAATAAACCCGTAATGTTACCAAATGTTTATACCTAATTCTATCATCACGGTTTCTTTCATCTTCTTCTTGTCTATAAATTACTTTTCCAAAAATATCTTTTGTAAAATTGAAACTAGTTGTTTGATCTACTTGATAAAAACTATTTTTCTCATCTCTCTCATCGTCCTCGGTCCAATAAAATTTTGATAATTCTTTAATTTTTTTTATTGAAGGATTATTGCTACTAGATAAATTATACATTAGAGATTTAAATTTCATGGAATGTTCTTTGGTGTCACTTGTAAAATCTATAGTATGATAAGATTTGTTAAAAAATTCTTCTATCTTTTCGAAAACAACAGTAGAAATCTTTCTATTATTATATATTTTTACTGCTATTAATAGTGTTATAAGATAAAACCAATGTAATTCTAGAATGTTAATTTTGCTAGCATAATTCATAAGTATCGGATATAACATATATTGGAGTTCCATCGCCATTATGAAGTTTTTGCTTAGAATTTAAAGATTTTTCAATTTTTTAAATCATGATATGAAAAAATCATTTTCTAGAGTTTCTTATAAATGACTAAAATAAATTATGATTTTTTGAATAATTTACTTAGTGGAAAGATAACATTAAAAAATGATTCAGATAAAATTAAATTATCGAATTATGAAGATTATTTACCAATGTATGATATTTATTCTAATAATATTTATTTAATTAATAAAGAAAATATTCATTATAGATTAATTGACTGTCATTATAGATTTATAAATGATGAAATATTCCAATGGATTAAAAATAAGTTATCAAAAAGTAAATTAGAAAATGATAAAATAAAATATAATAGATTACTATTATTTATTAATAATTATAAATTAGATCAATTAGAAAAAACTTCATACGAAACACTATACAAATATTCTCCTCAATTAGGCCTTAGTATATCAATTTGTAAAAGAAATAGTTTTCATCCATATTCAAAACATTTAAACCCATACTATACTAAAAATGAATTAATTAAATTAGGATTAAATAATAAAATTATTAAATCTGAAAATGAATATTCATTAAGAGATAAAAATATTCATTACGAAATATGTAAATTAGTATCAAAAAATGATATTTCAGTTGATACAATTAGAGAACATATGAAAGTAATAATCAATAAAAAAATAATTTCTTGGATTTGTTTTTATTCTTTAACAGGTAGTTATAGATACAATGAATTTTTAAGAAAAAAAAATCCTAATTTACCTAAAGATATTGGAATAGGAATTAGTAATATTAGTAATCAAATGATATCAATTGATTCTTTAGAAAAAGATTACTATTTTTATAGATTTATTGTAGATGACAAATTTATTAAAAATTTAAAAATAGGTGATTATTACGAAGATAAAGGATTTTTATCAACAACCAGAGATCCATTTTATTCTCCTGGATTATCTTTAGATTTTGGGATAATCTTGATGAAGATAAATATCCCAAAAAAAATAAAGGGAAGTGGTTTATTTATAGAAAATTTTTCTTTATTTCCCAAAGAGGAAGAATATTTATTAAATCCAAATATGAGACTAAAACTAATTTCTAAGGATGAAAAATTTAAATATTACCATATAAATAATAATTTCGAAAAATTAGTTAGGACTAAATATGAATTTACATTAGAACAAGTAAATCAATTAAAAACATTAAACTTTATGAATGAAGAAATTCCAAATTTAAATCTGGATGATTTAGATATAGATGGTAGAGATAGAGTGGCTTTATTTGAAAATTTTATTAGTATGTGTAATTCAAACCAACAGTTTATAATGAATAGTATGATTTTTAATTGTGAATGGTTTGATTCATCAAATGTGTATAAAAACTTTTATGTTAACAGTACAAAAGATGGTTTTTCAATTTCACAATTCCAAAATGGTTATCCAGTAATATTTATAGAATTTGGTGATACTATGGTTGTTAATTACATTAAAAAAAAATATTATTATGATGAATATGTCAGTATTGATTTTAATAAGCTAGAAGATATAGTTAGTAAGTTTGCTTATATTTTTAGATACCAAACATGTAAAATATTTTTTGATTACAAAAATTTTTCAGAATTTGAACAAAATTATAAAAAAGACAAAGAATTTTTATATAATAATCTTTATTGTGAAAATATATATACATATTTAAAATCTGGGAAAAAAAGAAATGATAGTAAATTTGTTAAGTATGAATACGGATACTGGCAACTTGATACCTTAAAAAAAAAGAAAATACCATCCGAAATTATTAACTTATTACCAAAAGATTACAATTCTAAAAGTTGGGCTGAATTAATAATTAAGATTATTGAAGAAAAATTTTTTCTTTATGAAAAATTAGAAAAATGGTGTAATTATTATAATAATAAATTATTTGAAAAAAATTATTTAATATTTGATTGTAATTTATATTTAAAATCTAAAGGTATAGATGTTCCTTATTATCCTAACTTTGAAACTGTAAGTTTATCTAATAGACCAAATTATAATACTATTTACAGATTAAATACAAGAAGAGTTTAATTTAAATATTTATAGTAACTAAATGATAAAAGAAAACCAAATAATACATCAGTTAAATAATGAACACCTAAATATAATCTACTAATTCCTACAAAAAATGGTATCAATAATATTAATTTGTTTTTATATTTTTTATACAAGATAAGTGCTAATATCATTGATGCGGATGAGTGTCCACTTGGGAATGAGAACTTATCAAATAAATTGTTATGATCTTTACTATAATTTATTACTTCTTTATTATTTCTATAAGGTCTATTTCTTCTAATTATTATTTTTATTAAAGTTGTAGAAAAGATAACAAATAATATAAGAATTATATTACCTTCATTTAATATTTTAGAAATATAAGCACAACATAAAATAAAAATAAATGAAAATGTATCAAAAGGATAACTTGTATATTTCATAATTTTTTTTAAATTATAACATTGTAAAATGATATTTATTATAGATTCATCCATATAATAAATATATTAAAGATATTTTTTTTTTCTAACGATTTTTATAATGAATTTAATAAAATTATTTATTATTTTTTTAATCCTTACATTAATTGGTATTCAAGTTTATTTTTATTACTTTGATAAAAATATTGATGAAAATTTTAATGATGAAAATATTGAAGAGATTAAAGATATTCAAAATATTGAAGAGATTGAAAATATTGAAAATATAGAAAATATTAAAAAGATAGAAAACATACCAAGTGTCGACAAACAAATGGTAGATACTATAATTGATGAAACCAATGAGAAAGAAATATATATTGATAAAAATGAAAACGAATATTTTAATTTTAACGATAATTATGATAACCAACAGATTGTTAATTTTGAAAATCCTAATCCATGGAATAAAATTATTATTAACGATATTAATAAAAAATTCTTTTTAAAAATATATAATTATGATGAAGAAAAATTTATAAAATGGAAAACATTAATAAAGAATTTAGATTATGATATTAATACAAAAGAATTAATAATTCAAGAACCAGAAAATGTATCTTTAGCAATTACACATTTAATATTATCAAATTTTAATAATGAGATTAATTTTGAAGAAATTATTAACCATAATTTAATTGATATTTCTATTGAAAAAACAAATATTAAAAATGTAACAAAAAGATTAAAAAGCTTGATTAAAAAATCTATACATCCAGATACTTCAAATATAAATCAAGTAAATACTGAAGTTTTAAATGAAAAACCTTTAAATTTATTTAATACAAATAATATTAGCCCATATGGCGGTACAGAATATGCTTTTTTTTAATCTAAAGTAATAATATATGAGTAAAAAAATAGCTATAGTTTATTCACCAGAAGAACCAAGACACATAGAACCTGAATTTACACTAGTTAGATCTCCTTCATCTCCTAATGCTAGAGTTGTTTCAAGACCTAATTCTAGACTTGTTATTTCACAACCAGAAATGAGCCATTTTAATAATTTAATTTCAGAAGATATATTTCTTAGAGAAGAAGAAAAAGTTACTCCATTAGATATTATAAATGATATTTCAGAAATGATCCTCTCAAACTCTGATGAATTAGAAAAAAAAATTAATATAAGACAAGTCCCAGGACAAACATCTAATGTTCCAAGTAAAGTTAGACAAAATGAACCAAATGTTGAATTAAAAGAAAAAAATAAAAATTTAGAATCAAGAATTTCAGAATTAGAAGAACAATTAGATAATATTAAAAAAGATAGTACTAATGTTATTGATCATACAAGTAATTTTAGTAATGATTTACCAAGAAAAGCTTACATTAACCTAAGAAATGAAGTTAACAAAGAACCAGGTGTTATTGCTAATACACCAAATGGTATGGTTATATTTAATTATCCAGAAAAAGGCATACTCAAACATACTTTAATAGATGAGGAAATTCATCATTGTGTTCCATCTAAACATGTAGACTTTTTATACACTACTATTAATTTTTACCTTGAACCAAAAGTAGTACCATTTGTTCAAGCTATTTCTGGTTCTGTAATGATTGATTTACTGAAAAATGAAGTTACAGCTAGATGTGGTGGTACAGGAGCAAATTATGCCACCTTAAAAACAGTAATTGATTTACAAGAAGCAATATTAAAAGGAGAAGTTGTTAGTAGAAAAGATATAAATAAAGTATATGTTGCTAATATTAATAATATGAAAGATAACTTTACTAAAAATAAAAATTTTGTAATTAGTAGAGCATTAATGAATCAATCAAAATATGCTAAAGAAATGTCAAGAGATTATCATCCATTCGCTTTTGAAAAAGGATGTAATTAATTACAACAAATTAAATTATTAATCCTTCAAATCTGAATATTTATTTTTTAAAATTAAATATTTTGCTTTATATTTTAAATATCTATCTTTTGAAATATTATTTTTATTACTTCCCTTATTTTGTTTATTACATTCACTGTTAGTTTTACAAGGTTTATTTGCTTTTGTTTTACAACCTTTAATACATTTATTATTCTTACAAGAACATTTTGCGGACATTAAATAAACTTAGATTATTTTTTCTAAGATAAAATTTTTAATATTAGAGCCTAAAATATAATCGTCAATGATAAAATAGCAACACCTTTTATAATAATCTCCTTGAAATTGACTTTCAATATCATCAATAATAAAATTTTGTATAGTATTATTTTCTTCTAAATATTTTATTAATTTTAATTTGTTATAATTTTTATTATTAGTAAAAATTGGAAACATACAATAATTGTTAACTTTTAAATTTAATTTTGATTCATCAAAAATATCATTTTCAAGAATTGTTATGAAACTATCATAATTTTCCTTAGAATATATAAAACAGTCACCATTAAATCTTAAATGTATTTCAATAATATATTCATTTATGATTTCAACATTTAGAAATCCTGTGTAATTTTCTAATAATTCTTCTAATAGATTTTTTATATTATCACTTAATTTATAGTCTTTTAAATAATAATGACTATTAAAAGTACCAAAGATATCAGGATTTGAAATAAGAGCATAGTAACAAATTATTTTACCATTTTTAATTATTAAATCAACATTATATTGTTTCCCATCAAAATATTTTTGAAAAAAATATCCTGCTAAATTATTTTCATCAAGTAATTCTTTATATTCATTTTCAAAATAAACTTTTTTAAAACCTTTGCTCATTCCAAACAGATTTATAATAGGTTTTACAATAATTGGAAATTCATTTGGGTATAAAGGAATAGGAGAACATTCTATATTTTGAATTTCAGATAATCTTAGTTTATCATATACAAAATTATAGTTTGGATAATGTTTCCAAGCTTCTATATCATTTATAGGATAATTTAAATTATTTTCAGTAATATAATCAAATATTTTATATGTCATAAAATATTATAAACATTTATTTTTAAATATAGTTATGAACTTAGAGTTAAGTACAATAGATATTTACGAAAAGATCCCAAGGTTAATATTACCAACTAAAAATAATTTTTTAAAAGAATTAAATTTAACATTTAATAGAACAAATATTTTTTTAATTTTTTATAGACATGGAATTTATGATGGATTAGAGAGGAAAAAACACTTTGATTATATAAACCCTATTTTATGGGAACTTGGTCACATTGTATTTTTTTGGGAACATATGACATTAATAAATTTAGGTATAACTGACTTGATTACTGATCCAGAAATTTACGATTCATTTAAAAATAAAAAAGAATTTAGATACAATAAAAATAAATTATTACCGTTTAATGTTTTATTTGATAGACTTGAAGTAATAAAAGATTTTATATTTTTAGTGATAGAGAAATATTCATTAAATGAAATTAATTTTTATTTAATTAGACTATCTCAATTACATCAAGAAATGCATAATGAAAGTTTTATTTTTTCCTTACAACTTTTAGATAAACAAATATTTAAACCTATTACTACAAAAGTAGAACAAATTTTATACGATGTAGAAATGATTGAAATTTATGGAGGAAGATTAAATCAAGGTAATAATATAACTAGTTTTCATTTTGATAATGAAGTACCAAGGTTTACAGCAAACATTGAAAAATTTTATGTTTCTAAATATTGTATAACAAACTATCAATATTTAAAATTTGTAAAATCAAATGGCTATGATAATAAATCTTATTGGTCAGAAGAAGGTTGGAATTGGAAAGAAAAAAATAAAATTAAACTACCTCTATATTGGAAAAAAGAGGGAGAATATATTTTTGAAAAACATTTTGGATCATATATATCACTAAGATTTAATAATCCTGTAATACATATTAGTTGGTATGAAGCAAATGCCTATTGTTCTTGGAAAAATGTTCGTTTACTTAAAGAGTCTGAATGGGAATATTTAGCAAGTCAAAATTCTACAAGTTTAATAAATGAAGCAACCTTAGATTATGGTGAATATACTTCTATTAAATCTACTATATCTGTTTTAGATGATACATCGGAAAATAATTTAGGTGTAGTTGGTTTATTTGGAAATTGTTGGGAATGGTGTCAGGAACCTTTATATCCATATAATGGTTTTAAAATAGATCCAGTGTATAGAGAAATGTCATACCCCTGGTTTGGTCATAAAAGAATTTGTAGAGGTGGATGTTGGGCTGTACCTAATTTTCTAATTAATAAGAGTTATAGAAATGCTCAACCCCCTGATTGTAGACATCAATATATTGGTTTTAGAGTAGCTTCATAACATTTCATAATCTAAATATTCAAAGTCTTTTTTGTAGTATTCATTTATTAATTCAATACTGTTTCTTGAGAAGGTTTCCATATGACTTTTACTTTCATTTCTTTTTTCAAAATGATTTACATCTATATTAATATCGTATTCATTTAATATTTCTTTTAAATTTTTACTTAATTTTTCATCTAAATATAATATATGTTTTATCTTTTTATTACCTTCTTTATCGAAAATATAATTATATTGTGGGATTAAATGACAATCATATACATTTACATTTACATTTACATTAGAAATATTTTTTAAAAATTTATTTATCCAATCATTTAAATTTAATTCAAAAATATAATTTTTTTTTTTTCTATAGTAGTATTCACTTTTAATTCTATCATAAGGATTTCTTACAACACAAAAATAATCATTTTTATCACTAATTTTAAATAAATAATTATGCCAATAACAACAGGGTAATAGTGATAAATTTTCTTTTAAATCTAAATTAGAATAATCATATTTACCCCATTTTAAATTGTATTTTTTTCCTAATTCTTCAATACTTGTCCCTGCATTTTTTGGAATATGAATAAATTTTAGCTCTTTAGTAATCATATTTTCTTTTATCATATTTTTATTAATAATAATTTTTGAAAATAAGATTATAACTAAAATAAGTAATATAAGTAACATTATTATAATATTACTTAGAAATTATATACCATGTGTAATATTTATGTAATTCAAAGTCGGGAGTAAATTTTTCTAATATTTTTAAATTATATTTTCTTAAATATTTGTTAATTATATCTTCATTTATAAATCGTTCTTCCATCTCATTTGAATGAACATTTTCAAAATAATATTTTGTTATATCTTTTTCTCTGTATATATACGACTCTCCAAATTTGTATCTATTTTTATAACCACTTGGCAATGAATCATTTAAAATATTAAAAATAAACTTGTTATTTTCATTTAATATAGTATTAATCTGATGCCAAAAATCGTCAGTACAAAAATGCATTAATGAATTTATACTAAATATGTAATCATAATTTTCACTAAAATCAAAAGTTGACCAGCTATTTTTTTGTACCCATCTTTTGGATAAGTCAATATAATTAAAATTTATATTCTGATAATTTCTATTGTTATTTTTGTAAAATGTTTTGAATAAAACTCCCTCATCAAAGTCTATACCAAAATATTTTAAAAATCTAATATTTTGTTTTAGAATTTTAGATCTACCACATCCTAAATCTAACACAATTTTATTTGGTTGAAAATCAGTTAGTTTTAAAACATGATCAAAAATTTTATTACTATTATTAACAATGGTTGTCCAGTCGTTATTTTTTTTAAAATTATTTATAGTAAAATATATTTTATTATATTTATCATTTCTGAATGTACTATTAACTAATTTCATAACACTTAATACAACACTCTTTGGATTTGGATATTTTTTATCGAATCTAAATTCTTTTGGAATAAATGTTTTATAATCATCAGAAGGATATAATCTCCATATAGTATCTTCTTCTATATTTAAAGAATCTTCTGTATTTGATTCAAAATCATACATATTACCTTCGTTATCACAAAATTTACCATTTAAAAACTTGAGATCAATCGTTAGTAATTGCTTTGGTTTCAATTTAATTTCTCTAACATTATTTGGAGTTTTAATAACTAGACCATCACATGAATAAAAGTCGTTACAAATAAATCTATGATATATACTATTTCCATTTAGAAATTTATTTAACTCATTAGAAATCAAGTTAATATCTAAAATTTTCCAACATGCTTTAGGATACCAACATACATCATGTGGATGTTCACTGATCATTTTTTTAATAATTGCTCTTTCTTCTTGGATTGATTTCATTAATTCATTAAAGGTAGAAATTATTTTAAGATTTGTATTTTTAGTGTATGGATGTAACTTCCTCAAATATAAATATCTTTCTTCATATGAGGTATCATCCAAATCGATATCAAATATAAAATGAATATTCAAATCTTCATAAAATTCTGCTTTTAATTTTTCAACTATCATATGTGGATAAATATTTGTTGGAAGTTCATTAACTGAAACTCCATCCACTTTTTCTTTTATCAATAATTCTGTTGATATACTATTAAATTGATTTGGATATATATGATATGGTGGTATTTTGCTAAATTTATCTCTTTTGTTGTTACAGTCACTAGTTGTTTTCAAGTCATCTTTTATCAAATTTAATCTCTGTATGTTATTGAAAAATCTATTAAGCTTTCTCTTTTTTCTAATATGTACACTAAGATAAAATTTTATTTTATTTAGTAATAAAAGTAAATGGAAAAAAGATGTATATTTATAACCTTTAGTACTACTTTGAAAAGATTTCAAATTATCAATATCTAAGTAATTAATATAGGGTATATAAAATATAATAGTTTTAATATCAGGCGGATATCTCTGATTAAATCTATCCTCTACTATATGTTTACTAAAATATTTTTTAGTTTCTTCATCGAAAAATTTAGTTAATGATAATATCTTTAGTAAATTAGAATTAAAACTTTTAGAATGTGTGTCAATAAATTTTGTTTTAAATTCGTATTCAAATTCTGTATTCTTAATATCGAATTTATCTATAAGTTCAAAGTTAATATCATCTATTGTAAAATTTTCTTCATTGTTATAACTATCAAAAATTTTTATACACAAATGAATGAAAGTTAATCTCTTCAAATTAGGACTAATCATATTCTCCAAATAATTATTATGAGTAAATAATTTTATAAAGTTGTTTCTTGTAATAAAATTACATAAATATTCTGATGATAAATGATCTAAATCATAGAACTGAAATAATTTATTAATATTACTATAATCATTCAAAATAATATTATTTACAATTTCATCTATTTTTTTAGTAAAGTCAAAATTTTTACTTAAGTAATTTAATTTTTTCATTTTGTATTTATCAGGAGATTTATTTATTAAAAACTCATAGGTTATATTAACATCTGTTTTTGTAGGATATTTTTCTTTTATATTTTTTACAATTGATTTATAAACTCTATCATCATAATTACATAAGGAATATGATAACAAATTTTCTAATTTACCAATAGAAATATTGTTTATATTTATATTCAAAAAAACCTTATAAAAATAAATATTTTCAAAAGAGGAACATTTATAAAGTTTATATAAAAAGTTATCATATATATAATTTTGTGTAAACATTTTATTAATATTTTTATCAATTACATTTCTAAATATTACATGATAGTATTTGATTATTTTATAGGAATGTCTTAAATATAAAAATTCATTCATAAATATATCTATTAAGATATTTTCTATAGGAATTTGTAAGTCAGGTATTACCATTTTTGATATTATTAGTTTTATAAATTTTTTTGTAATTTCAGTTATTAATGTTTTATTATAAGACGGATCATCCATATCTTGAATTAAGTTAATTAAATTTTTAGGACAGACATAACTATTATTGTCTAAATTTTTTGCTAAAAATAAATAATCTAAATTATCATTTTGTTTTAGATTATTTAGTATATTTATAGCTTCATCATTTGATATTTTATTTCCAAATATAGATGAGTGTAATATATCGTTTAATTCATTTTTAAATGACATACTAATTATTAATAAGAAAAAATCTTTAATTCAATTTTTTTAATCTATCAAAATTTATTTTATCAATTAATTATATAATGAATTATAATGATATTAACAAGTCATTTAAAAAATATAAAATTAAAAAAAAAAGAGAAACAATGGCTGAAATATGTAAACCTAAAGATTTTAAACTTCAACAACAACAATTATTTTTAGCCGACTTATTTAAACAAAAAAAAAATATTAAGGGGTTACTTGTCTATCATAAAATTGGTGCTGGAAAAACATGTACGGCAATATCAATTGCTGAAAATTTAAAAAAGAAAATGAAAATTATGGTATTATTACCAGCAGCATTAATTGGTAATTTTGAAGATGAATTATTATCAAAATGTGGAAAAAATGAGTATATATCTGAAAAAGATTATAATTTATTATCAAAATTAAATCCTAAAAGTAAAAAATATGAAGAAATTCAAAATAAAGCAAAGTCTAAGATTTATGAATATTATGAAATATATTCTTACCATAAATTCCAAATTTTGATGGATCAAAAAAGATTAAAATTCAGAAATACTTTATTGATAATTGATGAAATTCAAAATATGATTTCAGAAGGAGGTACTTTTTATAAATCTTTAAATTCTTTCATAAATAGAGCGGATGAAAAAAGTAAAATATTATTATTATCAGCAACCCCCATGTTTGACAAACCTGTTGAATTAGCTTTAACTATGAATTTATTAAAAAAAAATAAAATACCTATTGGTAATGATTTTAATACAATGTTTTTAAAACAGGTTAAAACAAAAGATGGTATTTCTTATGATTTAAAAAATAAAAATTTATTAAAAAAACATTTACATGGTTTAATTTCGTATTATAGAGGAGCTAGTCCAGTAGCTTTTCCTAAAACAAATTTTAATGTTGTAAGATGTAATATGAGTGATTTCCAATATAAAAGTTATTTAACTAGTTTGAGTACAAAAAATGATTATGTTAAAGGATCATTTAGAGATGTTGATATTTTAAAATTACCAAATAATTTTTTACTTGGACCAAGAATGGTTTCTAATGTTACTTTTCCAAATAAAAGTATTGGTGAAAAAGGTTTTGAGTCATTTAAAGGATCATGTATTTCACCAAAAAAAATAAAAACATATTCAACAAAGTTTTATAAAATAAATAATAAAATAAGAATTTCAAAAGGTCCTGTTTTTGTTTATTCTAATTTTAAAGATGTTGGAGGGCTAAAACCTTTTACTAGATTTTTAGAATGTCAAGGTTATAAAGATTATAAAACTTATGGTCCAGGTAAAAATAGATATGCCGTTTGGTCTGGTGATGAAAAACATTCAACAAAAGAACAAATTAAAAAAGTTTATAATAATCCAAATAATCATAACGGAAACATGATTAAAATAATGTTAGGATCACCTTCAATAAAAGAAGGTGTGTCATTATTAAGAACTGAACAAGTTCATATATTAGAACCTTATTGGAATATGTCAAGATTATTACAAATTATAGGACGAGCAATTAGATTTTGCTCACATAAAGATTTACCTTCTGATAAAAGAAAAGTAGATGTATTTTTATATCTAGCTACATACCCTAAAGAAAGAACCACCGATGAACATATATGGTCATTAGCAAAAAGAAAAAATGTTTTAATAAATCAATTTGAAACTGTAATGAAAGAAATGGCAATTGACTGTAAATTATTTTATGAAAGAAATGTTTACAGAAATGAAAAACCTATAAAATGTTATTAAATATTTATATAAATTATATCACTTATTTATATGAATATTGGAGTATATATTGATGCTGATAATATGTCTCATAAATGTTGTAGTAAGATATTAAATTTAGTAGATGGAAATTATACAATTAAAAAAATATTTAGTGATTGGAGTAAAACAGAATCTAAAAATTGGGAGAAAAAAATTATTCAATATGGTTTAGAACCAATACAATGTTTTAGAATTAGTAAAAAACAAAGCACTGATGTTAAAATGATTACAACTATAATATCAGATATACATAGTTACAATTTAAATTTTATTATTTTAGCAACATCCGATATTGATTTTTCTCATTTGTGTTTAGAGATTAAAAAAAAAAATATTAAAATTTTAGTAGTTTGTAGAGAAGAATCAAAATTAAAATATTATTGTGATGAATATTACCCTATAAATAAACTACTAAAAAAAAAATAATATAAAAAAATTTAATTTTTTCTATCTTATATATATATGGGTAAATTTAATAAAAAAGATGAAGATAAAACCAATAAAACACTTTTAGAAAAATTTGCGGGTAATACAGGATTAACTGTTGCTATCATCATTCTTTCTTTAGTTCTTGTTGGAGGTATTGTCTACTTGATACTTCTTATGAAGAAAAAACAAACAGCTGTAGCATTAGATAATTTTAATCCTTCTTCCGCAATAAATACATCCGTAAGTGACCTACCACCAGTCACTGATTCTTTTGAAGCTCCATTACCAGTAGGTGATTTTTCTGATACTTCAGAATTAGCAGGTGATTTCCCTGTGGGCGAACAAATGAACAAATATTTAAATTCTCTCACTTCTGAGATCTAATTATATTAAAGAAATATTTTTCAAGTATTAAATCATATAATTGTAATATTTTTTCTTTATTAACATGAATAATTTGATCAACAAGTAAATTATTTCTGTTAAACAAAAATTTTCTAGATAATATTTCTCCAAAATATTTATTAACTAACTCATTATTACTTGATTCTTTTTCTAATAATTTAATTTTTAAACCTCTTTTAAAGTTTTCAATTTCTTCATTCTTCATTTTTAATATTTTTTCTCTTGATATTTTAAGAATTTCTAAAATCTTTGATTTAACAAAATCTATATCTTTTATTGATTGAACAATAACATAAAAATAATAATTCATACTATCATAATAAATTCCACTTTTACAAATATACCCTAATTGATGTGTAGTTCTCAAAAAATAATAAATTGGTTCATCTAAAATTTGTTCTAATATAAGTAAAGTAACTGTTTTAAGTGGATCAAATATTCCAAAATTAACTAATAACCTAACAATATTATTTTCTTCAGTTGGATTTGGATGAATATAATCAAATGAATTTAAATTTTTTGGACATATTATTTTATCTTTACTATTTTTATTCAATTCAAATAAAATTTTAGGAATTTTACTTTTACTAATATTACCATAAATAATACTAACACAATTGTGTTCTCCTAATAAAAAATTCTTAATATATTCTTTCATTGTTCCTAGTTCTAGTTTTTTTAAATTTTTTATTGTATCTTTAATTGGATAATTATAATCATGTCCTAAAATTCCAGTTATAATATTTAAATATTTTAATGGAGTAGATTTATCAAGATTTTCAAAATCTTTTATTGTATCATTTAAATTTTGTATTATTATAATATTATCTATTTTACTAATTATTGATTTTAAAAATAAAAATACATCATTTACTACTTCATTAAATTTATCATTATAACCTGTTATATTTAAACATATAGATGAATAGGTATTTTTAATTGTAAAATATATCTTATAGTTTAATTCAAATAATTTGTAAAAATTAATAAATAAATAGTAATTTAATATTTTTACTGTTAATAAAGTTAAATTAGAATTATCTATAGTTGAAAACAAATCATTTATATTGTAAATTATTTTTAAATATATCTTTGGTTGATTATATTCTGAAAGACCACCAAACCAAACATTATTTTTTATTATAATTGGGTCTTTAATATTTGTTTTTTCAATAGTTGGTTTTACATCCAAGTATTTATTTTCTGAATTAATACTAAAACTAAATTTAATTTTCTTGTTAACAGATAGATAACTTTTATCTAAATTTCTGTATTCAGAATTATAATAAGGTAACTTATTAAAAACTAAATTTGAATGATAACTTTTATTTTTATCAATAACAATTACATTACAATTTTTAAATTTTAAATTTTCTATTTGATATAATAAATAATCATAATCTTTTTGGCTTACTAGATTTGAACCATAATAATATTTTTCTTTGTAATATAACATATTATTTGAAATTAAATCAACAAGTGTTGTTTCATCATATTTATCACAATTAGTAAAGAGAAATTCTTGTTGCTTTTCATAGTAATCATAAATTTCTTTCCAATTTAATTTATTTAAATTATCAATAAAATATTGAATATACGAATTAAGTTTATTTATAATAGAAAATACATCTACATTATTTTCAAATTCTATTGATAGTACTAAAACACCAAAATCAATTACACTGGCATCTAAATCGACTATTAAATTACTACTTTTAAGAATATATTTTAAATTTGTTTTACTATCATTTTCAATTGTTCGGCAAATTACTTCCCAAGATTTATTATTTAAATATTCTCTAAATAATGGTATCTCCCAAAAATATAAAACTTCTTTACTATTTCTAACTGGAATTAATTGATTAATTATATTTTTTCCAAAATATGGTTTAACTTTATAATCTATTGGTATAGATTTTTTTTTTGGAATATTTTCAAATGTATTAGATAAAATTTTTTCCATATTTTGAAAATCTATATTACTTATAATTGTTAAACTCATATTGTCTGAACAATAATATTTATTATAAAATTTAATCATAACATCTCTTAAATTTGTTTTATTTAGAGTTTCTAAATTACCTGTAGTAAATCTATTGATAGGACTATCTTTTTTTGACAGACTCATTAAAAAATTTCTTTGTTGCCAATAATCATTATTTACATTTTTTAAATGTTCTGAATTAACAGCATTTATTTCTCTGTTTACAGAATTAACATCAAATTTTGGATCTATAAAAAATCTAGAAAAAATATCTAAAATATGTTCAGCATTTTTACTAATGCATGTAAAATAATAAACTGTTTCAAACATTGCTGTATATGCATTTGAATATCCACTATTTTTTTTTAATGTTTCATCAAAATAATTTTCTTTTTCATATTTATTACTACCCAGAAATAACATATGTTCTAAAAAATGTGCTAAACCTTGATATTCTTTAGGTTCAGAAAAAGATCCGACTTTTACAGCAGTAGATGCTGTTATATTTTCTACATCTTTATCAAATATTAAGGTATATGGTATACCATTTTTAAGTGTTCCTGTTTTAAATTTTCTAGTCTCATTTTTTGGTTCTAACATTATAATAACAGTAGATTAAAATTATATTTATTTGTTTTTATAATATAATTATATGTTAGTAAATATTTTATTGGATCAATATTTTTAATATTAAAATCTTTTTTATTAATTTCATACATTAAATTATCAAGTTTAAAATCCATTTTTTTTAATATGAGATTTAAATTACTAATATTATATTTTTCTAAATATTTTGAATTTATTAGGTAAGGTGTAATTAGTAATTGATGTGAAAGTTTGTCAAAGTAAATTGTTGTTTTTAGTTTTAAATTTTTGAAAACTTTATCTAAAATATTTATGTTAACAGTTTCTAAATAATTAACAATTGATTCTAAATTTGGTGCTAACATATATCCATAATAAACCAAACTCTGATAACTAAATAAATTAAAATCGTAAAAGAAAATATAGCTATAATAGATAATTAATTCCATATATTTTTCTACATTAAAAAGATTTTTGTCATTTTTAATATTAATTAATTCTTTTAAACTTGTAAAATTATAAGGATATGGTTTTAAAAAATCATTATTAATAGATTTTTCTTCATAATGTGTTATTAAATTGTAAAAATTTTCATATTTATTATCATTGTAATATAATATTTTTTTTAATTTGTTAAGTCCATAGTTTTCATAATAAATATTATTATCTAAATATTCTTCTAATTTTGTTGATATTTTTTCTGGAATTTTTTTTAATGGATTATTTTTGTTATCATTATCATGAAAATTTCTATAAGGTATTAATATTTTGTTTAGAAAATCATTGATGTTATATTTAAGTTCATTTGCAATAACTTCTACTAAATTATTATTTACCTTGAAATATCGATGTAAAATTACATAAATTTCACTATTATAATTTACTAACTTTTTGATAAATTTTTTCAAATTAATTAAATTTATTACTCTTTTTGTTTTAAAATTTATAATAAAAGATTTATTTTCAAATAACTCATAATGTATTTTTAAAATTATTTTCAAAGGGAGTTCTGTACCTATTTCTAAACTATTTGGTAATATATCATTACCGAAAAACATAATTAAAAATAATATATCATAAATTATATTAAATGAACTATTATCAGCTATTTTATTTATTTGATTATATTTTTCTAAAATTAAATTTAGACAATTACTAGCTTCGATTATATTAAATTTTTGATGGTTATATTTTACAAATGTTAAATTTAAATCCTTATTTTCAGAATAAAATTTTAATTGAAATAATAAACTAAGAAAAATAAAATCACTATCACAAGAATGAATACATATATCTTCATTATTTATTTTTTTTATACTATTAAAAATTTTAAAATCAGCTTCACCCGGTAAAGATGATGAACTAATATGTAATTTATATTCTGTAAATTCTCTCTTTAAATATTCTTCTAAATCTAAAAATAGTTTAGAGTTAGGACCTAATGCTTTATCAAATACAAATTTATAATTATTCCAATCTAAATATGAATAATATAAATCATCCTCATTAAAAATATTATTTTTAACTTTTTTAAATAATTCATTGTATTTTTCTTTTTTCTTTTGTGATTCAATATAAGTTTTTATTCTCCTCCTTCGTTGTTCTAAAATTTTAGAATATGTAGGAATACCATCAAAATAAATTAATACTTTTTTGACTAATATAGGTATATTTACAATTTCAATCTTATTTAACAAAAATGTTTTAACATATGAAAATAACACTTCATTATTTATTTTATAAATTAATTCTAAAAAAATTATATAAGATTTTTCAATGTTATTACAATTATTAAAAACTTCTAAAATATCATTTTTAAATTTTTTCCAATAAACATTATTTAAAATTTTCTCTAATTTTTCTTTATAATTTAAATTTACAGTATATTTTAGACTTAGTAATATTTTTATAATATAATTTATATCATCTTCTACTGTATTTATACTTTGATAAATAATAAAATTCATATCAAAATATATGTAACTAGCAGGTATTATACCTTTACTATTATCATTATTAATTTCTAAACAAAAATTAGAAATTGATCTGCTAAAAAAATATAATAATTTATCATATCCCATTTAATATTAATAAATTAATATAAACATTCTTTAATAGTTATTTCTAAAATAATTCATAATTTCAAATAAAACTTTACAATCAATTTCATTATATTTTATAATTTCCAACATTGTGGGTTCTAAACCTGAAATAGAATTATTATTTTTATATTGTTCATAAGCAAGTAACATCGCATTAAGACCATTACTACATATACTATTATCCCATGATGATGAAATTAAATTATTTTTATACATAGCTTTGGCAATTGATTTTAATGAAAAATTTAGTGCTCCTTTTACAACTATATTATTATTTTTAAATAATAGATACATATCATAAAAATTTTTGTTAGGCAAGTTTTTTTCTTCATGACGATTTTGTAATTTTTTATAACATATTGGTTCTGCTTGTGTCCAATGTAAAAATACAGATTCTGATTTATTAAATTTTATTAGTAAAGAATTAATACACTCCCAGAATTCTTTAATCATATCTAATTCTCCAGAAATTGTATTTGTTTTTGATAAAAATTTTTTAAATTTCCAGCCATTATCATTATATCCTATTCCTATTAAAAATATAATATCTTTGTCATTGTAACCAATTGTATTATTATTAATTTCACATTGACCCATATTTGAATTAATTGTTTCATAATCAATAAAAAATTCCATAGTATCATCTCCAAAATATTTCCATTGATCATTATCACAAAGTGAATTTGTCCAAATCATATCATTATTTTGTCTATTAATATCTAAAATATAATCTAAAGTAGTTGATGTTTTTGATGGTTTAAAGTTCAAGTTCCTTGAATTACAATTTGTATCTGTCCATGAAAAAATATTTTTTTCTAATGCAATATTTCTTTTTTTGACACCACACATCCAAACCGAAGTAATTTCATTAATACTTTTAGTTAAATCATTTTTTAATTTTCTCCAATCACCATCCTTTTCATTTTTCATATTTGGATATAATTCATGTTTAGAGGGTGTTGGAAGTAATCTCCAATTATGTCCGTTAGTTCTCATATCTTTTATCCAATTAATCGCTTTACTTACTTTTTCTATAATATGATTATCGTACCCATCAAAATCAACTTGTCCTAATTTCTCTAAAAAGTTATTTCCTGATGATGTTTGATTTTTTTTATTTAAAATCCATTTTTTACCAAGCACAAATGTTTTCCCAAAATTAATACTTTGTGTTTTTGATAAAATTTTATTATAAATATATAATTGTCCTTTGTAAGCAGGAATACTGTTACAATTAATTAAATTTACATTATTACTACTTAAATATAATGTAGAATGTTTAATTTCAACTACAATATAAAAGTAATTTGAATCTAAAACTTTAGAATATTGATTTACTTCATCCATTGATAAGTTTGTTTTAAAAATATCATTTATCCTATCAGATCTAACTAACAGGTCTGGACATCCATATAAATTATTTTCTGTATCAATCAATACCCCTTGATAAATAATTTCAATACCATTTTTCATAAATTCGATTGTTTTTAAATATTTATTATAATCTCTTGCTTGAAATGGTTCTGCTACTTGAATTAGTTGATGTTTTCTTTTTAATATATTAACGACTTCTCTTTCAAAAATATTTCCTTGATCCATAATAAATTTAGTAAAACCACTTTCACTCTTAATTTTAAAATTATTAATTTTAAAATTATTAATTTTTTTTTCATTTTGATTTATAATCAATGGAATGTCATTAATATTTCTAATTTTATAAAACGATAACCAGTCTAATAGAGGATCATCTAACATGTAATTCCTTACTTTTGTAGCAGATATCATATCATACCAATTTATTTTAATTTTTTTTTTTAAATTATCATAATCTAGTGTATCATTTTTTCTTTTCCTAGTAATAATGCTCATTTATTAATATTATAAATATATTATATTTAAATCAATTTTTTTAATTAGTTTAAATTTAAAAAAAAAAAAATATAAATTTTATATGTCTGAGAATAATTCGACAAGCATTGTATCAGAATTAATTTCTGATTCAATTGATACTGATTTAATAGATTCTTCTAGTATTTCAGAAATATCTAATCTAGCAAACAAAAATTTAAATTCATTTAAATCTAATTTATCTAATCTATTTTCAAATAAAAATTTTAAATGGGTTGTTTGTTCATTACTTTTTTTATTACTAATCTATTTTTATGTAAATAAAAAACTTAAAAAAGCAAAAACAAATACTGATGAAAATTTTGAAACAGATGAAAATAAAGAATTAAGTGAAGCTGAAAAATATAGTGTATTAATTGATAAAGAAGGAAAACCACAAATGTTAAATTCAGAAACATTAAATAATAATATTAATATTAATGATCACATAGAAAATTTAAAACGGGAATTAGAATCTAGAGATATATCTTTTAATAATGCTAATAATCAAATTGGTAATTTAAATGATAATATTCAAAATAAAAGTATGGAAATAGGAAGATTGAATAATATTATCAGTGATTTACAAAATAAAAATAATAATATGAATAATCAAATTAATGAATTAAATGAAGAAAAAGAGAGAAATATTAGATCAAATAATAATACTAATAAAAATAATGAAATAGAAAATTCAAATTCAAATTCAAATTCAAATGATTTAGTAAATCAAATCTTAGAAGATGATGATTCTGATGACTCAGAGGTTGAAGATAATAACATTAATGGACAAGATCTAACACAAGTTGAAATTAATGACATTAATAATCAATTAAAAATGTTCAATCAATAAAAATATATAAAAACTGGAGTAATATATTAGTAATGGTAAAAGATATTACAACCAATTCAACTGAATTTTTGACAGCGGCTGATTATGTTAAAAAAGTAGCACAACCACCATCTGATGAAGAACTTTTAACTCTATATGGATTATATAAACAAGCAGTTTTAGGAGATAATAATACTAATAAACCCTCAGTATTAAATTTAAAAGGTAGAAAAAAATGGGAAGCATGGGAGAGCAATAGAGGAAAATTGAGAATGAAATCAGAAATAGAATATATTAATCAAGTAAATACTATTTTAAAAAAATATGGTATAAAAAAATAATTTCTAATATTATGTAATAACGCTAAAAGTCTCAGTAAGAGAATTATAATGTTATTATGTAATAACGCTAAAAGTCTCAGTAAGAGAATTATAATGTTATTATTTTTTTTTAATTTTACATCTACTGTCAATTTTAAATGATTCTGTATTATTTTTTTTTGGCACAATACTTAAAACACATTTACCTTTTAAACCATAAATAGATTTAGTACACCCGGATTCTATTTTTCTGGTTTCACTTATACATCTTGCTCTAAAACCTTCATACCTATCTCTAATTTGCTCATAAGTTAAATTTGATTTTTTGTTAAGCATTTTATTTACTTCTTCGTGTAAATTATATACCCATTTTGAAAGAGTATCTCTATTTTTAAATGTACTTTTTTTAAATGGAACATTTTTTAAATTTTTCTTTAAATTATCTCTACAATATTTACATGGTAATACATTTCTAAGTGATGAAAAATAATTGTAATAATTTTCTTTTTCTTCTTTAGTAGGTTTAATGGGATAATTAAAACTTATTGTGTGAAGAGTATGCCACAAGGGAGGTCCCCATACACTAGTAAGCATACCATCTCCTGAATTATAATCATCTTTATTAAATATATTTGGCATTTATATTACTTAGATTTTATTTTTTCTTTTTTTCATTCTCTAAATTTTTAAAATAATTTAATAAATTAATTCTTTGTTCTTCTAAATTTGGTAAATTATAGTTTTGTGCTAACCAAGCACCAACTATTCCACCAAGTATAACCCACATCATATTAATATCGGTTAGATAATAATATTAATAATATATATATTTATAATGAGACATTTTACATGTAAAAAACCAGGAATAGGAAATGTTTTAGTAAAATTTTTAAAAACATTATGCTTGAATCCAAAATCATTAATAAATATTAATAAATCTTTACTTATATTAATTTTTAATAAAAAGAATGGAATACTTTCAAATGGAATACTTTCAAATAATAGCAATAATTTAATACCATTTGATAACAACAAACAATATTATTTATTTGATATATCTAAAAATAATTTAGACATATATAAAAAATTACTACAACATTTTAAAATAAAACCAAAAATAATAAAAAATGTAAATATTTTTATAAATGAACTTGAAGAAAAATATGATATAAATAAAATATTTTCATTACATATCAGATCTTGGAACAGTGATACTAATGTAGCAACAAATAATCAAAAAGCATATGGAAGATCTCAAAAATTTAATCTAAATGTTTATATTAAAAAGATAGATATACTTTTAGAAAATAAATATGAATATTTTTTTGTTTCAACTGACAATAATAATATAATAAATCAATTAAAAAGTATTTATGGTGACAAAGTTTTATATTATAGTAAAAATAATAGTATATCCAATATACAAAATGATTTTACAAATATGTTACTATTAGGAAAGTTTAAAACATTTATAGTAACTAAAGTCAGTACTTTTTCTCAATTTTCATATCTTTTTAGTAAAATAGATCAACACTTGATCTTTTGTTAATTATAAAATCCAAATTTTTTATTAAAATTATTATTTCTTAATACATTATGAATATCTTTTGGTAAAAATACACATGAATTAATTTTTTTACTATCTAGATTTAAATTTTTTAAATGAGTTATCCCTTGTTCATCTTCTAGCTTAAATTTATATCTTTTAATTAAAATATTTTTTATTCTAGTAGAATGTGCTAGACCAACATGAACTATACTTGTTTCTCTGTCTGTTGTAAATAATAGTAAAATAGTATACCATTCCATTAGACAGGATAATATATCATTTAATTTATGTAAAGTTGCTAGATTATTTTTAAAAACATACAAAAGATTTTCTTTTAATAATTTATTATTATTTTCCTTATAATGAGTAAATAATAATTTTAAATCATCTAATTGTTCACATACTTTATCTTTAAAAAATTTATCTAAAACTTTTTTATCTTCAACATGATTTTTATACAAAGATCCTTTTTTATTAAAAAAATTATTTAATGGTTCCAAGTAATCTTTAAATTTTTTATCAGTTAATTTTTTTTCTTTTTTTGTTTCTAAAAGTTCCCATGAAAATGGAATTAAATATGGTCTAATATCAACTACTTCTAAATTTTCTAAATTATTTAATGCTAATTTTTTTAATTCTTGAGTATGTTTAGCATCAGGCCATAAATCAGTTAATTTAGCATTACCTTTTACACTCTCTTCAAGTAATATTTGATTACTAATGTTTATATTTTTAAAAAAATCAGATACATCAATAGAGTTGTCTAAATTTGAACAATACTCAACTCCAGAATGAACATCATGCATTAATACTACCTTTTTATTTTTAATTTTATGATTTTCTTGATCATTAAATATTAAATATGACATGCCAGATAATCCAGAAATATTCATTATTATATATATTTAGATATTTAAATTAAAAGATAATTGGAGAACTATAATGGTATATTCACCAAATCTAAGTCATCAGTTTTCCAACGGAGAACTAGAATGGTATATCCACCAAATCCTAGTCATAAGTTTTCCAATTAGTCTGGTTATTATAATTTCTTTCGAGTAGTAAAAGTAGTGTTGAAAAAATCTAATTGTATTTCCAAGATTCATCAACTCTTCTCTCAACTTATTAAACTCAATCTTATTATCACATGTGACTAGTTTGTTTGCTCTAATAGATTGATATAATCTCGAATCTATTTTCCTTTCATCTTCTAATTGTTTTAATTCAAGTATTTCAAACAAACTTGAATATTTAGATAGTTGTTCCAAAGTACTCTCATCAGAATCAGGTAATTCACTATTATCTTTTATGAATGTACAGAAGAAATGTGAAATTTCAACTTGATGTCCTTCATCTGTTGGATTCTTTCTTCTATAGTTCTTTTTCAGAAAGTCAATATAATATGGAGTCTTCAAACATTTCTCATTGTATCGGAGTTTCCACATCAAGTGAAGTAAATATTTATCTGCTGTAGTCAAATGATTCCATGCTTCAGATTTAATATTACTATCAATGTCGTTATAGAATTCTAAGGCATAATCGTTTGTAATATCTTTCAGAAGAAAGTTTTGTTTAATTTGATCCCAATTATTATTTGGATTATTAATATTTGCCAAGTCAGTTGCAAATCTTGCTCCCCATGTCAATGAATCAAGACCATTAATATTAGGAATTTTACTTACGGATAATTCTTTAATCCTCTCCCCTGAATAACCTACAAATAGGTTATTACCCATTTTTGTCCAACCTCTTCTGCCAGAACGACCACTCATCTGATGGTATAACATAGAATCAAGGTTATCTACACTATTACTATTTGTAATTAGGGTTGTTGTACGAATAGGCATAGAAACACCAAATACAAGTGATATATCACTAAATATAATTGCTAGTTTTCCATTACAAGTAAGTTGTTGAACAATATTAAGATATGGATCAGGTAACCCTTTAACATATACACCAACTCCTCTCCATAGAAGGTCAATTAGGTAATGATATTCATCCCCATTCATAGGGAAAAATTTCTTAAGGGTCTTATTTGTTTCTCCTATATAATAACTTGTAAAAGGTTGATTATGATTTAATACGAATTCAGGATGAGGTTCTAGAAGAGAAACATCGATTTGTGTTTCCAATTCCTCAATATTTTCTTTTGAATCATTCATCATATGTCTTGTAAATTGCTTATCTCCTAGTTTATCTATTTTTAATTGATCTCTTTTCTTTTCCAAATGTTTTGCTTTTTTTTGTAATTTGTATCGTTCCTTTTCAAGATTAGGGTATTTTTTTGCTTCAGCTGTTTTGATTTTATTACTAAAGTCTTTAACATAATCAAGACACTTGTAAGATTCAATCTGAAAAAAGATAGATGGTGTTTTTTTTTCTTCTTTTAATTTGAAAGCAACATCAAGAAGATTATGATCTTCTTCTTCCAGACTGGAACAAGTATAGCTATCTAGAATTTTTTTTATCTTTTTTCTATTTTCAGAAGATTTGTGTTCATCTTTCATTTTAGATATCATGAATTTAATTAACATGTCATAATACACTACTGTATCGTCAAGTTGAATTCGTTCAATGTCTTTGAAATGAATATACAGATCTAAATCACCAATATCCTTAAACACTTCCTTTAGTTTTTTGGCCAAATCCCAAATATCTGGAGGTGTTACATTGATGTTTCTATTAATAATAGATTCATCATCAAAGTATTCAATAGATACCATCGATAAAGGATGAATCTTTACAATTTCACCTTCTTTGTAAAAGTATTTCTGCTGATTTATAAATCTTTTATTACATACAATCATATCAACATTACTATGACCGATTTCAAGAAACCAATCTCTCAATTCGCTAGTGTTTCCAATTGTTGCAGAAAGTGCCAAAAATGGAATATGATTATATGCTTTTGCTATCAGTTCAATATCTTCAAATCCTTCTTGACCCATCATATGAATTTCGTCAATAATTAACCAGTCGAATCGAACATCACTAATTAGAGGTAGAATACTTGCTACTTCCGCTGGAGTTCCTACGAATCCTACTGATGACTTAATTTTTTTAATTAAATCTTCAATTTCTAATTCTGAGTCAAATGTTTTTGTTACAATAGGAATATCTGATGATGTATGTTTTCCCATCATAGCAGCCATTTGCCATGCCAAAATATCAGTAGGTACAATTATTAAAAACTTACATTGTTGTTGAGTAATAAAACTTGTAATAACAGATTTACCTGAAGATGTAGGTGAAGTGATTATACTACTCGTTTTATCTATAATATTTTTAATTACTTTTATCTGAAAGTCTTCAAGTTTCGAAAAACCAGTATTATTCAGAGGAGGCATGTTAAAATGAAATGTTAAAAATTGTAGTTTGATTATATCTAATGTTTCAACAATATCATTAATTTCCTTGAACAAACTACTAAACTCAGACATCACGTTTTCTGGAATAGAAAATTCTCTCAATTTTTGATAAACATAATAAACATTGTCATAATCTTCTTTCTTAAGCTGGTATTTAGCAACTAACAAAAGTTTTCTAATTCTACCCTCATCGGTCTTAACATTTGCATTCAAGCCATGTTTTTCCAAGTTAGTCAAATCATAATTAATTTCCTTAGAAGTTTTTTCTAGGTGACTTGAAAGAATAATTTTTTCTCTTGAATTCAAAATACTTCCATTTCTACTTTTTTCAAGAACAAGTTCTTCTTTTGTTTTGTGACCTTCAATCATACCTATAATTTTTGATGGATCAAGGGAACCATGAGACAAATTACTTTTAATCAGTTGCTCATTGATAGACAAACCGTGCTTTCCCATTTTTTGAAAATGAGAATAAGCCCAGTTTCCCTTTGAATTAGTAAGCGACGGTTGTTTATTTTGTTTTTGTTGTTTAAATTTTCTCTTTTGTGGGGGTTTTTTATTAAATCTTCCATTAGAATACGGCATTAATATATGTTTTATAAAATAAAGTATTTATTTCAATTTTTTTATGCTGAAGATAATTGAGATAATTGTGAATTATTAGTTAATATGTATCTAAGAGCTCGATTAATCTGATTGTCAAAATGTTTTAATACACTTTTTATGTAGCTATCAGTGATATTATTGTTAAGATTACTTGAAGATAAAAATGCTTTTAGAGTTTCAAATTCTGAAGTGTCTTCTAATTCTTGGTTTAATTCTATTTTTTGATTTAAATCACAAGCAGTTTTAATACTAACATAATTACTTAATTCTTCAAACAAATGTGGTTTATTTGTATAAATTTTTAGTAAATTTATAAAATCTGAATCATTTAATATTTCGTGTACCTCATGATTTGATTCAATAACATATTTTGTCTCTAAAGTTTCTTCATATTCAATACTATTATTCAAATTTTTATTCTCTTTTTCTGATTCTGTAATATATATTTTTATATTTTCGAATACTAAATTTATAAAAGTTTCTTTATCATCATCATTATTACAAAAAATATAAAATTTATCAGAACTATCAATGTTTATAATTTTATCAGTTTTTAAATTACTTTCTTTATTAATATTATCTCCTGAATGAATTATCTTTAAATTTTTTAAAATATTAATATTAACTTGTTTTTTCATCAAGTCTAAATATATTTTTTTTAATGTTACTGGATTTTCTATTTCAAGAGAATAAAAATATTTTTCATCAGAACTAAAATTTTTACCTTGGTAATTGTATATTAAGATTAACTTTAATTTGGTTACCATTACTAACTTATAATATAGATATATTTAATATCAATTTTTTAAATTAATTCTTATTACTTGATTGGTCTATATATAAAAAAAATATGTCAATTAAATCATAATGAATGGTTTAGAAAATATTGGAAATACTTGTTATTTAAATTCAGCATTACAATTATTTTTAAATTGTGATAATACTATAAATAGAGTAATAAATATAAATTCAAATGATAATAATTATAATTTGATAAAGGATTTTATTATTCAATATAAAAATAATCATAATACTGTTTTGAATCCAAAATTGATTAAAAAAATAATTGGAAAAATAAATAAAGAATTTTATGGTTTTAATCAAAATGACAGTAGTGAATTTTTAATTATCTTATTAAATTATTTAAATAATGTAACAAATGATACTCTTTATAATAATTTTGGTTTTGATACAAATATTAATATTAAATGTAAATTAAAACAATGTTTGAATATTAGTGAACATATAGAAAAAGAACTCCTTTTATTTTTAGATGTAAGTGATGATCTAGATACTAGTTACCGGAAATATAAAAATATCGAAAAATTGGATCAAGATAATATGTATTCCTGTGATAAATGTAATAGAAAAACAATTGCCAGAAAAAAAATAGAAATTAAAAAATGGAAAAATGATGTTGTTATTGTTTTTAAAAGATTTAATTCAAACTTTAAAAAAATTAATAGAAATATAGATATTCCATTAAAATGGAGACATAATTTAAATTTAAAAGGATTTATTGTCCATATGGGGTCGTTTAATTCAGGGCATTATGTTTATATTGGAAAAAAAAATAATAATTGGTATTTATTTAATGATTCTTCTGTATCTTTGATTAATGATGAAAATGTATTTAAAAATTATTTAAATCAATCATATATCTTACATTACGAAATAAAATATTAAACAAATAAAATTTATTTAATTATAGATGAAAGAATACTTTATCCTAAGTAATAAATTTTATTTTTAATCTTAATATATTATATGAATATTGAAAAATTTATAAATTATGATAAGTTTAATTTAACAAATGTTGTAGATAAAATTTACATCATCAATATGGATAAAGATATAAAACGTATGAAAAAATTAAATAAAAAAATGAAAAATATTGGTTTAAATTATACTAGAATTACAGGTGTAGTAGGTAGTGACATTTATAAAAATTATAATACAAAATTAAATCCAGGGCAATTGGGATGTTTACTATCTCATCAAAATGTATTAAAAGACGCAATAAAAAATAATTATAATAATATTTTAGTATTAGAAGATGATGTTATTTTTCATAAAGATTTTCATAATATATTTAAAAAATACTATAAATATTTAATAGATAGAGAAAAAAATTTTGATTTATTATATTTAGGAGCATCTCAAAAACATGATTGGAAAAATATTAAAATAAATAAACATTATTATAAAACTAAAAAATTAGATGGATTTTTTGCAATTATAATTAATAAAAGTTTATTTAATTTAATATTTGAAAGAGCAAATACGTTAGAGAAACCGATAGACAGAATTTTGTCTCATTATTTCCAAGAACAAAAAAAAAGTTTTTGTTTTCATCCAAATATTATTACTGTAAAAATAAATCAATTTTCTAATACCGAAAATAGCAAATTTAATCATCTTAAAGAAAGAAATTTTTATTCAAAAAATAAAATAATAATAAAAGATTTTTTAGTTTAATTACTTTCTTATTCATGAAAAAATCTTTTTTTAATTCGGATTTTTATATATTTAATACTAACTTTTAACCTATAATATATCTAAACGATATTAATTAAAAAAAATCTATTTTATTATAGATGAAAGAATACTATATTCTAAGTAATAAAAAAAAAATTAATATTATTGAAGATGATACAATTATAGATTTTAAATGTATCCTAATTAATATTCATGGTTTAGGATCTCATTTTCAACCTGTTTACGACTGTCCTAATGAATTAAATAGAAGAATTGAAAATTTTAAGCTTGCTAAAATAAAAACATTTGCTATTGAACTTACCGGTCATGGAAAAAGTGATATGATTAAAGGATATTTTGGTGATTTTGATAATTTAATTATTGATGTTAAAAATTTAATTGATGTTATATCCTATAAACATAAAAAAAAACCAATATATTTAATAGGAGAATCTATGGGAGGTGCAGTAGCAATTAAGTTTTCTTTACTTTATAAACATTTAATTTCAGGTGTAATATTACTAGCACCTTTATGTGGTATCCCTAAAGAAAATATACCAGGTAATACAACTAAAAGAATTTTATATTTTTTATCTGAATATTTTCCTCATGCTAAATTATTAGGTAGAAAAAGTGTTAGAGGATGTTTAAATAAAAAATATAATTTAGAAAGAGATAAAAGTATACATTCTTATCAAGATAAAGTTATGTTAAAAACTGGAAAAGAATGTGTACAATTTTGTGAATGGCTAAAAAATCATAGAAAAGATTTTGATCTACCTATTTTAATTTTTCATGCCGAAAATGATAATATTACATCTTTTGATTCAACTTTAGAATTTTTTAATAATATAATTTCTAAAGATAAAAAACTTATAAATATATCAGAAGGTCATCATTCTATCTTAGTTCCAATTAAGGACGATGATGTTTTTCCTACTGGTATATTATTATCTATTACAAATTGGATTAATTATAGAACTTGACTATTATACTTACCATAACAAATAAAGTTAAAAAAATTATTTCATTTTCAAATAGTTTATTTCTAATTAATGAAATTCTAGAAAATCTTCTTCTATATTTTCTATGAATATTACTACTACTTATTGCAAAATTTTCATTTAATTTTTTTATATTTCCAAAAGAAGAAACATGTTTTGGTTTTTTGTCATAATTTTTAATAAATAAAACATTAAAAAATATATCTTCTCCATTCCATACTGGTTTTCCTTTTATTGCTATATTATTCATAATAGATTTTTCTTTTACAAAATCTTTACAAATCTTTTTATTGCTCATCATTACTTGAGTTAAAACAATTTTTTTATCAGTAGGTAAAATTCTAAAATTTTGATATCCTAATAACATTGATAAATATCTTTGATCCATTCCTAAAATAGAATGAGTGTCTTTTTTAAATTCATCATATAATTTATTAACATATTTTTCACTTGGTAACTTATCATCATCAATAAATAAAACACAATCATTTTTAGCAAATGTTGCCCTATAAAATCTTAAAGCTACACCCCATTCAGGATTTAGATCACTATCATAAAAATGTTTAACATTTTTAAATTTTGGGGTAGAAAAATATGTATCTTTATTTCCATGGGAAATTATAATTTCATTAATTAATTTATAATCACAAATTTTTGGTAATATTTTATTAATAATATTTTTTGATCTTTTCCAATTTAATATTACTGTTGTTATCATTATAAATTATATTAGATTTTATTTAATATATAAATGTATTAGTGAAAGCTTCTGTTGTTGTTGTAGTTGCTCCTGCTGTGGTTACTGGTGCTCCTGTGGTGGTTACTGGTGATCCTGTTGTGGTTACTGGTGCTCCTGTTGTGGTTACTGGTGCTCCTGTGGTGGTTACTGGTGCTCCTGTTGTGGTTACTGGTGCTCCTGTGGTGGTTACTGGTGATCCTGTTGTGGTTACTGGTGCTCCTGTTGTGGTTACTGGTGCTCCTGTTGTGGTTACTGGTGCTCCTGTTGTGGTTACTGATGATCCTGTTGTGGTTACTGGTGCTCCTGTTGTGGTTACTGGTGATCCTGTTGTGGTTACTGGTGATGTGGTTGTGGGTTCTTGTGTGTCTGATTGTACATAACCTTCCTCATCGTCTTTAGATTTCTTAAAACCAAGTGTTCTACCAATATTTTCAGCAGCAAAATAAATGTATTTTTTAGATATATCTATTAACTTCGCATCTGCTTTTAATTTAACTTTTTTAATCATATTTTCTTTATAGCCTTTAAAAATTTTTGGAAACAATAAATCAATAACAATAAGTAAAATAAATAAAAATACTAGTATTGAAATTACTTTTTTAGCAATATAGAAAGCGACTAAAAATAAGGCAAATAATATTCCGTATTTAATAAGATTTTCGGATTTCATATACAATATTGTAGAAAAAATAAAATATTTTTTTTTGTAAGTTTATTATATGGATTATAAAAGTAAATATTTAAAATATAAATTTAAATATAATAATTTAAAAGAAACCTTAAATAATAAAAATATACAATCTGGAGGAAATGAAAATACTGATAAAAAAGAATTAATTTTATTTAAAACCGAATGGTGTGGACATTGTAAAAATTTTAAACCAGTATGGAACAATATAAAAACAATGTATGAAAATAAATATACATTTACTGAATATGATGGAGATAATGATAAAAAAGAAGTACAAAATTATAAAGTCAAAGGATTTCCAACTTTATATATTAGATCAGAGGATATTATTGATGAATATTTAGGTCCAAGAGATATAAATAGTTTATCTATTTTTTTAGAAAATCATAATTAATTGCCATAAACCTCAATAAAGTCTAGATCAATTATATCAAGAATATGATTTAAATTTTCTATTTCAATTATATTCTTGTTTTTAAACTCTTGTTTTTCTTTATTTGATGAAATATTACTAATATTTGATGAAATCTCTTTTATTTTTTTCTTTTTTTTCACATTACAATCCTTATATATTTTTCTTTTATCATTTAAAACCCATTTTTTATTTTTATTATTTTTTTTAAAAACTGGAATATGTTCTTTTTTAGATATATCAATTAAGTAATTAATCTTATCATCAGATAAATTAATTTCTTCTAGGTCTAAATCTTTAAAATTTATACTGATAATCTCTGGAGATTTTTTCATTATTAAATATAATTATATATAATATTATTTACATTATTTAGGCGAAATTAATTTTTAATAAATAATTAAAATTATCTATCGTATTTATATTAAATGTCTGAATTAAATTATTATAGTAAATATTTAAAATATAAAAATAAATATATAAATTTAAAAAACCAAACTGGTGGTGCTAATAATCCTGATTTATCTCTTGGTATAGAAGGCAGGGCAGAAAATCAAGGACTTCAAGATAAAGTAAGAGTTAATATGATTTTAGATTCTCGTAATGGAAAAAGGTTTGATCAAATAGATACAACAATATACGAGCCTATATTAAATAATTTAATGAAAAAACTACCCAATCCAGTGGAAGGTAGACCAGGAAATGAAGAAATAAATTTTGACTTTTTAAATTTATTATCCGCTTTTCCATTAGGACCATATAAAGATGTTAGTATTTTTGATATTGTAACAGATGCATCGGATGTTGGTTTTAAATTTAAAAACGACTTAAGATATGAAATTGATAAACTATTAGCAGGAAGAGCTTCTGGAGAATCAAAAACTGGTGGTGGTGATTTTATATTTAGATTAACAAGAAAAACTCTAGATAGAGATAAAAGAACTGAAGTTGATAAAGATGGATATCCTAAACATTTAGTATTAAAACTTTTTGATTTAACTGGTTCAGATTACAAAAATTACTCTCCATTAAATATAAATGAAGTATATGAAGGAGCTGTTGGGGGTATACCAGGTTATGATGAAAGATATAAAGCTTACGATATAGATACATTTAATACAATTAGTTTAGATGAACATTATAATCAATATTTTATAGAGGAAACAAGAAGAACAAAAATATATTTATCATGTGGATTAGATAATTATCAAAACGAGATAGCTCAAAATTTAATAATTAAAAATATTTTAAATGGTACAAACCATAATGATAATTTAATTAAATATTATAATTTTTTCTATAATCAAATTAATTTTGGATTATTTAATGGAGGTAAAAGATCTTATGGATGTATATTAATGGAAGAAATTGAAACTACATTATATCATCTTTTAATTCATGATATAGAATTAGTAAATAATGATGGATTTAAAAGAGAATTTCAATTATACTTGAATGCGCTTGGATACTTAAAAACAAATACATTTCGTTTTAATCATACAGATTTAAAATCACAAAATGTTTTCATGCGAAAAGATGGTAAATTGTTAATAGCAGATTTAGATAAATCTTCTATTACATATAATAAAATTAGATTCTTTAATAATCAATGGTTGAGTAAATCAATTGATTATGCAACACTAAGTGCTAAATTTCAATTACTTGATAATAGTGATCCAAATTTATTAAAGATAAATGAAAGTAGCGTAAGAAAGATATCTGGAATAGAATTAGAAGAAATGATTTTTAGGTATAATCAATATCCAATGATACCTTTTTTTGATTTTTTATCTTTATTTTGTGAGATAAAAATATTAACAATTTCTGGAGGTGATGATTTTCTAAAAACATTTTCAGAAGAAATTTTTGATAGATTTATTGATAGTGATCAAAAATTAATGGAATTAACCAAAAATGTTAAAAGAAGTGTAAATAGAATTGATCATTCAAACTTTGGTGATATTATTTTCAATACTTTAATAATGAACGGTGTAAGTATTCCAAAAAAAACAAAAATTATAATTAATGATGATAATTCAGTAATTCAACATTTAACTCAAAATGTAAAATTACTTACAGAAACTTGGTTACCCACGGGGTCTAGAACAAAATTAGCATTAACACCACAACTAACGATAACAGATCAAACAAATACAAATTTTAGAGTTGGATTTTATAGTACTGAGTGGACATGTACAACATCTGAAATTGAAGATAGTATGTATACTATTTTATATACAGGAAATTATGATAAAGAAAAATATAAAGATAAAACAATAGTAAAAGTAAATAGATTTGGAAAAAGAGGTATTCCGCCTTTAATTGCAGCTACATATTTATTTGAATTTATGGAATTACCTTAATGAGATTAAAATACTTGCTACTATACCTAATACAAGACCAAAATGATATTTGAATTGCATCATTCGATAAATATTTAACCAAAGTTGTCTTTTAAGAGGATGATCTAATTCTGTAATTATATAAAAACTTTTTGGATGTAAAATATAAAACAAATAATTAAATAATGTTGTAAAACCTGCACTAAAACAAATTCTATCAAAGTTTTTTGGTAAATAAGTTACAACTGAAAGAGATATAAGTAAACCAATTAGATATCCTTTAAAAAATATATTTCTTCTTTCATTTATTATATTTTCATATTTATATTTTTGTGTTGAATTTAACGATTGATAAAATTTTTGTTTTAAATTATTTTTATCAACATTAAACATTGTGAAAATCATTCCAAATGTTAAAACTATTCCTAAAATACAGTATGAATTCATATTATATAATATTTTAGAAATAATTTTACTTAATTTTTATATTTTTTTAATAAAATATACATATATAGAAGTATTTTTGTTTTATTAATAATGAATTTATATGAAACCCTTGAAATAAAAGAAAATGCTACAAATAATGAAATTAAAAAAGCATATTTTAAATTAGCAAAAATATATCACCCTGATAAAAAATATGACCAATTAGACAGGTTCCAACAAATAAATTATGCTTATAATATTTTAATTAATGAAGAAACAAGAAAAAAGTATAATTCAATGAATGTTAAAACTAGAAGTAAATTTTATGATTTTTTATTAAACTTAATTAGTAATAATATAACTAAAGATTTTATGAGAAAATACGGTATTACCATTTTTAATGACTTTAATAATATAAATGAATTAAATTCTTATCTAGAAAAATACACTTTTAATGATCTTTTGATTTTATTTATTAAGAATAAGATATCAGATCCTGTATATGAAGACAATACTAATTGTTCAGACAGTGATATAAATGCTTATTCAGAATTTGATGCTGAATATTATCAAGAATTACCTATATATTACCAAAAATTTAATAAAAATAATATTAACATTGATCTTGATATTAACTTGGATGATCTTAAAAAAAATAGAATCCGTATTTTAAAAATAAAAAAAATGATAAATAATAAAGAATTAGTTACAACATATAACTTTAATATTAAAAATAAATATGTTATTTTTAATCAAGGAGGAGATAATATTGATGATGATGTTGGTCATTTAATTATAAAATTAAACTTGCCTGAAAATTTTATTTGGGACAAATGTATTTATTTTAATAAAGAAATATCATTATACGATTACTTGTATGGAATAAATTTAAATTTAAATTTAGACCAAAATTATAAAATAAGTTGGTTACCTATAAGAGATGGAAAAATTATTAATATTGATTATAAAATTGGAATTTATGATTTTAAAATTATATTAAATACAAAGTTTGAATATAATAAAGAAAATTATTTATTGATTAAATCAAAATTCAAATAAATTAATTATATTAGCATTATGCATTAGCATTAGCTGATTCTTCATTGTAGAATTTAGCTAGGAATGTTTGAAAGTCCTTGAATTCAATTACATGTCCTTTCTTTACACCAAGAGCTTTGGCATCTTTACCACCAGTGATAGTTACCGTCTTACCATCACGGAATCCCTTTTCCTTAAATTTAGCATTAAGAATTTTAGATACAGCTGGTCGTGGTAGTTCTTCTTCCTCGATTTCTAGGTAACTACAAAGTTTCTTTGGTACTGGAACTGGTTTGTTAAAACCACCAGTTGAATTTCCAGAGGATCTCTTCTTTTTCCTAGCACTCTTCATTTCAGTACCGTGCATCTTAGCAAACTTTCCACTATCTGTTTTTAGTTTCTTAAGATTCTTGCGGAGTCTAACTTGGAGTTCTTTCTTATTCTTTTCGTAATCTTTTTCTAGTTCTGATAGTTCATTAAAAATTTCAGAGGTTTCTAGTAGTAAACTTTCATTATTTTCCAGTGTATCTTCAAATGACATTTTTGATGATTTAGAAGCTGGAGGACTACTGACCTCATCATGGGTTTCACTTGATACTACTTTATCTTCGTTGTGAGTTTGTTCATAATCTGATTCTGATTCTGTGGATGACATTATAAAGGATATGATGGCCAATTACTATATTTATCAATTTTTTTGATTCTCCAATATTTTTTTGAGTTGTAAATATTTATTCTTATATTTCAAGTATTTTTCCATCATAACATCCATTGTTTCAGTCCTTTCCACAGGTGAAAAATTAACGTCAATAAACTGTTTTAAAGAATCATAATCAGCAGCTCGTAAACCAATATTTAAATAATAACTTTGTCTAAAATTGGAAATAGATACTGAACAATTGTGAAATGATCTTTGTTGATCTGGAGCTTCTGGTGGAGCAGCAGGTTCTGATGGTGGATTAGCTATTACTGTTAATGTAACCCCTCTTCCAAGTCCTAGTCCTCCACTAAGAAACTGTCCATTTTTACCAATAAATCTGGTGTGTTGATCTATATGTGATAGCATACCCATACCAAATGGAATAGTAAGATTATTGACTTGAATGGTAAATCCTAGTTCTTCAGAAAGTTCTCTGTTAATTGTTGCTAAAATTGCCGTTAAATTATCAGCATTTTCAGGGGGAATGTTTATGGCTCTTCCTCCTGGATACCCTCTTAATTTGTTACCAGCATCTGTTCTTCTTCCATAACTAGATATTTTTAAACTCTCATGTTGTGAAGGATGATAATCTCTTTGTGGGATCTTGTAAATTCTTAAATATCTTTTTTTACCATGGGGCCAATAATTAGGTTCATCTATGTCTAAACTCCAAATATTATCTTGTAAAAAACTATGATCCAAAGTTCTTGCTAATTGATTTACCACAGCATCTGGTAATTGATCAATATTTACATCATAAAGATTAATTCCTTCTGTACGAGATTGTAAATATTCTCCTAAATTTTTTCTAGGTAATAAATCACTTGTAACACCATCATATTGATGTAACATTGAAATATAATTTTTAACATAATTCTTATCGTCTACTTGTTTAAGAATAGCAGGATTATTTTCATGATTAGGGTGATTTTGTCTAGCCCCGCCACCTATACTAATATTTTCTTTTTTACTCATATATATATATATATATATATTAACTAAGATTATTAATCAAAATTTACTATAATATTTCTTTTGGAAGAAGTAGGTTTAGGTTCAACGGTATTATTTTTATTTTTTTCTACTTTATTTTTAAAATTTTTTGTTGATTTAGAAAGACTATGTTGTATTTCATTTAAATTAGTTAAACAATAATCATAAATATTTCTTTGAAAAAACCATTTATAAAAATTTAATTGAGCGATTGTTGTAATAATATAACTATCTTTATAAAAAAATGGTATCCTTACTCCTCTACCAAATGGATCAAAGTATTTTTTTTTATGAGCTTTAAGTTGATCTTTATAAGATGAATGAACATTAAATGTTTTATTTTGACATTCAATTAGAACTCTAGTTTTTTTAGAATAATTTGTAACAAAATATTCAATTGTTCTTCTAGAAATATTACTATTACCGTCAATAATATTTTTTAATCTACTAAAATAATTTGTTTTATCATAAAAATCTTCTAATGATTTTAAAAGTGTTATTTCATGTTTTGTTAGATCTAGTTCACTAAGAATACTTTTATTATTTATAAAATTATCTGAACTCATTAACAATAATTATTAAAATTTCTTTATATAGCTAACTACTAGTAGATGAATGGTTATCTTCTTTATTAATTTTTTTTTCATCTTCAGATGATGCTGATATATTTTGTTTAATAAATATATCTGTAGAATTATCTATATAATCTTCTATTTCATCATCGCTTTTATTAAAATTATATTCTATTTTTTTAATTGAATTAAAGTTAATAACAATAGGTCTTATAAATAATCCAAAACCATTTTTATTAACCCATATCGCATAAATTTCAATAATAGATTTTACCCAAGATTTACCTTCAGGTATATTATCAATATTAATATTACTATTATTATTTAATCGTAATATTGTATTAAAATCATTTGTATTAATAATTTTTAATCTTAAAATACCATCTGGATATTTTTCATCTTTACTATTTCTAATAATTTTTTGAAATTGAATTTTATTTTTAAATTCAAATTTATTAAACCATTTTTTTGAATAAATTTTTGAATCAGATATAATTTTTTTTTCTAACTCATCAAGTTTTTTTACTAACTGTTCTATCCTATCTTTTGATTTACTAACCAATGGAATGTCTAGTTCATAAACATCATTATTTTTTTTTGGTCTATTAATATTTAGTAAAGTCGGTGCTTGAAAAACTAAATTATTATGAGTATCATTACTATATTTTAAATAAATTATAGTTTTAGTATCATTCGATTTAACTTTATCATAATGAACATTATTAAAATCAAGTTCGCTTAATTTTAATGGTTGTAAAGAATTCATATAAATTAATTTGTATTTATTCTTTAATATCAAATTTTAATTTTAAAGATAAAAATAAACTTTTTATTCAAATTCATATAAATAAGTTTGTATTGTTTGGGTATAATATTTGGTATCCTTTTCAGACTCCATTAATAATAAAAAAAAATAATTTAATATTAAATCAATTTTTAATATTTATATAATAGAATTAAAATAATTAATTAGCTGTTGCTTTCTTTTTTGGTTGTTTCTTCGGTACAGGTTGTTCATCTGATTCAGATTCATCTGATGACTCTTCTGAATCTGATTCATCGGAAGATTCATTAGCAGCAGAACCATCTTCAGTTGCTGCCTGTTGAACGGTCGTTCCTCCAGGTGTATCTTCTTCCTCTTCATCTGAATCAATAAAGGCATCAGCTGTATAGAATTGTGTTAGACCTTGTGATGATCCTTCAGGTGGACTTGTTACAACCTTAACAACCTTAAAGATGATACCATATCCAAGAGTACTACCCATTGGCTTGGTATGTGCCCACATCTTAGCAGGATTAATGATGTAACGATTTTCTGATTGATATCGAACAAGATCAGAAAACTCAGTTACAGTGGATAGCTGTTGTTCTTCCCGCTTACCTTGACTGTTCGTCACAAAAACTTGTGTTTGAACTTCTCCATCAGGATACGAAGTCATAAACTTGAGCTTCATTCGTGGTGGTCGATCTTCGCCTGTCTTTTCATCTGGTTCTGGATGCTTGACGATTGGAAAATGATGATATTTACTTGCTTTCTTGCCAAAAAGTCTCTTCTTCATATCATCAGAACCGTATACACTATCAATCGCACATAGCTTATCATATAGCATCTTAGATTCAGTATTCTGAAGATCAAATGGTACATTAATAAATTGACGATCACTATCAGATGCAATACCGTTTTCTGCATTAATACGAGGAACTCCACCTGAGAATAGCCTCATCTTTGGAGTTTGTAGGAATAGTCGAACATCATCACCGCTGGCATTCCTGTATCGAGGATATCCAATACGTTGACCCTTTGATCGTTCATTCTCACCTAGTTGATTTTCTTCATTATCCGGAGACACAATTGAAAAGTTTTGTGGGATAAAATCAGTATATTTAGTTGTTAGTTGCTTTGCTGTTGACATTATAATAAGAATTCTCCTCCAAATTATTCATAATTCAACTTTTTTAATTATCTCCTTTTTTTGTATTTAAAGGTACTTTTTAATTATAATATAATGGCAACAAATGACAATAATTTTTCTGATTTAGATCTAGATGATGGAGTATTAAAAGGACTCTATCTTAATGGATTTAAGAACCCTTCTAAGATTCAAAAAGAAGGAATAAAATCAATAATCACCAAAAAGGATTGTATCCTTCAATCCCAATCTGGTACAGGAAAGACAGCAACTTATCTCCTTGGAATATATAAAAATTTAAAAGATGATCCGCACTCTAAAGCAATCGTAATTTTACCAACTAGAGAATTAGCTAATCAGGTTTTAGATGTAGCAACCACAATTTTTAAATATACTAATATAACATTAAGTAGCTGTATTGGAGGAAGTAAATATAATAACTTAAATAGCAATCTTTTAATTTGTACTTTAGGTAGATTACTTCATATGATAGATTTAAATAAAATTAATTTGAAGAAAATAAAAATAGTAGCAATAGATGAAGCTGATAATTTACTAGAAGATAAAACACAAATTAATAGTAATGTAATTAAATTATTTTCTAAATTTAATGATAATATTCAAGTAATCCTAATATCAGCAACTATAAATAAAATAATTTATTCATTTAGTAATAAATATATGGATGATCCTATTAAAGTTTTAGTTAAAAATGATAATATTGTAGTAGATTTAATTAGACAATTTTATGTTAATACTGAATTAGAAGAATATAAATTTGATGTGTTAATAGATTTGTATAGTATTATTTCAACAAATCAAGCTATAATTTTTTGTAATACGATTAGAAAAGTTAAATACTTGGATGAAAACTTAAAAAAAAATAATTTTACAATTACAAGTATTCATGGTCAAATGACTCAAGAAGAAAGAAATGAAATTGTAAAAGAATTTAGAGATGGTGAAACTAGAATTTTATTAACGACTGATTTATTAGCAAGAGGAATTGATATTCCACATGTTAATCTCGTAATTAATTATGATTTACCAAATGATAAAGAAACATATATTCATAGGATAGGAAGATGTGGAAGATTTGGTAAGAAAGGAGTTGCGATAACATTAGTTAAAATGCAAGATCCAAGTGATACTAAACAGTTTAATAAATTAAAAAATCATTATGATTTAAATATAAATGAATTGCCTGAGGATGTCGATAAATATATATAAATATATATATATAACTATTTTATTTATTTTGGCATAAAAAAGTCCATGTCTGTAAGATCATTATTAATGATATCATCAAACAATGGATCTTTAATAATATTTATGTAATTAGTTCTTCCTTTAGATTCATTTTCAATATATTCAGTATTTTTAATTTTATCCAAATCAACGGAAATATTAAAACTACTTGTTCCTCCATTAATTGTTCTTCCAACAATAACTCGTGAAGATACACTTTGTAAACTATCTACTTCATTGAATAATGCCGCATTAACAAAATGTTCCATTGTTTTTTCAAATGAAGCTCTAGACATAGGATCTGAATCAATTTTATTTAATCCGTGTCTATCAATACTAATAATAAATCCATTAAATGTCATTGTATCTACAAGCAATGAGATGTGTGTATGATTAACATCACTACCACCCGCATTATATGTTATTAGTAATTGATTAATTAAAATCTGTCTAGCTGCTTCTATTCCATATTTACTATAAACAGTATGAGTATCATTATATTTTGTTCTAGAATGATCTATACCTTTTACAAATTTAAGATCAGAAACATTTATTCCATTAGTAATAACTGTATATTCTTTATCAACAATAAGACTACCATCGTCACCAGTTTCTACTTGTCTTTCATGAATAATATCAATATCATTTACATTATCTAATCCTTTAAGAGTAATATTATTTAGAATAAAGTTAAGGAATTTTGTTAAAAGAGAAAAACTATATTCAGTCATGTTAAATTTAATATGAATTATATCTTCATTATTATCTAAAATAGCTAAATTTAGTACTTTCCCGATAATATCTTTTTCTGATTTTTTCAATAATTTAATGTTACCCAAATTCTTATACCAATATGTAATGAATTTAGTTTTAATATCTAGCAATGTAGTTTCTTTGTCCATTAGTGCTTCAAGATTAATCTTAAAACGAAACAAGATTGGTAAGTTTTCTAGTTGTTCTTTTTTACTAGAAATATAAAATGGGTTTTTTGTATTATCATCTTTTATCATTTTAGATAAGTGATCATTACCATTGTAATCAAAGTAAATTTCAGCACTATCTAGTAATTCTTTTATAGTTAAATGTTTCAAGTATGATGAAATAATACTAACATCATTTTTATTTTTATTATATTTTGAATCAAAATATATATTCATTTGAGGTGTTTTAATATTTTTACTATAATGCAAGATTTCTTTGATCCTTGATACACCCATATTAGCAGTTCCTTTTGAGGCAACACCCGCAAAATGCTTTGTATTAAGAGTCATTTGTGATGTTGGTTCACCTACAGATTGTGCTGCTATAATTCCTACCATTTCACCAGGTTCAACAATTGCTTTTAATAAAGAGTTATTTATTTCTTCTAAGAGTTTATCAAAAGTTGATTTATCCAAGTTATTTTCAAATATACATTTCTTTGGATTTAAGTATTCATATAAAGCTATTTTTAATAAATATTTAATTTGTTTATCATCTTTCTTTAATAGTTTTGAATCTTCTTTCAGACAAACAATTAGTCTATTATCATAATTATTAATAATATTTTCTATTTTTTCTAAAATATAGTCAGGGGATAAATCTATTTTACTTGATGTATTAATAGAATATTCTTGTAATAATCTTTGTAAGTTAATTGGTAGTTTAAAATTATCTGTTATAACTTTATAGTTAAGTGTTGATCTAAAATATATTTTTCTTAAATCATTTCTATATTTAATAGCCTTTTTGATAATATTTTTATTGAATGTATTAACATCAAAGTTCTTAAATGCTGATTTTAATTTTTTTGTTTCATCTTTATTAAATGTATATTCATTAACAATTGATTTATCATTCAAATTAATAAGATTAATTTTAAGTTCTGTTTGAGTAGTTTGGTTAATTCCATTTTCTCCATATGTATATTGCATAATAATATTATTCGAAGTTCTTACTGTACCATCGTATAAAACTTTAGCATCTTCTAATGCCTTGATTAGTTTTCTTTGGATATATCCAGTATCTGCTGTTTTAATAGCAGTATCAATTAAACCTTCACGACCACCCATATGATGGAAAAAGAATTCATGTCCTTTTAATCCATCAATAAAATTAGAAGCTACAAAACCTCTAGCAGCAGGTGTATCATCATTTTGATGAAAGTAAGGAATTGTTCTATTAAGAACTTTCTTTTTAATTCTCGTACCACCGACAGCAACTTGTCCTAAACATCCAGAAATTTGTGCAACATTAATAGGAGAACCCTTAGATCCAGATTTTATAAAGATAGAAAAGTTGTTATCAGCAGGAACAGAATCTAGAATAATTCTTCCAGTATCAGAACTGATAGAATTAAGTTCAGCTTTCATTAGTTCTTCTGTTAATTCAGCTGATAATTTGTTATCATCATTTTCTACTTGAGTTAATTGATAATGTGATGATAGAACTTTATTTCTAATTAATTCTTTAATAATATCATCAGTTTCTTTTGATACAATAGTATCTTTAAAACCAATTGTCATTCCCTTAAGAAGTAAATATTCTAGAATTAAATGCTGACTGTTATCAATAAAGTCACTTGTTTCTGTGGGTCCATATTTATCCCAAACATAATGAATAATAGAATTTTTCTTAGTCGATAACTGTGACTTTTCTAATGTACCTTTAACAAGATTACCATTTTTAATTTGAAAAAAGATATTATCTCCTTTCTTTTTAATCGTATTAATCTTATCAGGAATAATATATGAAAATAGTTCTTGTCCTGTAATACTTTTTCCTTTAACAAGTTTATCTAAATTTTTAGCATTTGTAGTACATAAAATTTTAACAGCATCATTATAACTAATAGTATTCTGAAAGTTAGTAAGTAGATATGCCCCTACAAGTGTGTCTTGAACACAACCAATAATTGGATTTGAATCTTTTGATCCAATAATCTGTAACTTAACATTAGCAATTCTTTGTAATTCATTTTTAGCTTGAATACTTTGTCCAAGGTGAATATTCATTTCATCACCATCGAAATCAGCATTATATGGTTTTGTAACACATACATTCATTCTCAAGGTATTACAATCATCTCTTTTTAATACATGAATTCTATGACCCATCATAGATGGTTTATGTAAAGTAGGTTGTCGATTAAATAATACATAATCATCATTGACAATATGTCTTTCAACTGTATCACCAAATGATAATTTAATATTCTTTTTTCTATACTTAAGATCAATTCTTTGTATAATTTTTTTATTGTTAATTACATTTTTCTTAAAAACAAAATTAGCACCTGGATAAATATCTCTTCCATTTAGAACTAATTTTGTAAGTTTTTCAATATTTTGCGGTGTAACTTCTTCTGGAATAGTAAGATCCATCGCAATTTTAAGAGGAACACCTACTTGATCAATACTAATATTTGGATCACTTGTAATAACAGAACGAGCTGAAAAATCTACCCGTTTTCCCATTAGATTACCTCTAACACGACCATGTTTTCCTTTTATTCTATCTGAAATTGATTTAGTTGGTTTATTACCTGTCTTAAATTCTGACTTTGGTAAAGATGTCGATTCATTATCAAAGTATGTAGCCATATGATATTGAAGTAAAGTATGTGTATCAAAATTATTTGATAAATTAGAATCCTTATTAAGTTGATTTCTTACGCGGTTATTACTTACAATAATATCAGAAATTTTCAAAGTAATAGAATCTTCCATTGTAGCAGATGACATAAAATCAATTTTAGCAGTAGGACGAATACTTACAGGTGGAATAGGAAATCTTGTTATAATCATATCTTCTGGTCTACTTTCATTTGGTTTAAAACCTAAAATATAACAATCAGTGTCTGAAATATTTCTAAGAATATTATGACAATCTCTTGGTAGTAATGATTCCTTTAATACTTTCTTTTGCTCTGTAGATTCACCTGTTGATTGATTTACTACAACATTTCCTATTTCTTTTTCTAAGAGGATACGAATGGAAGCTGATTGTTCTTTAACTTCTTTTTTAATCTTAGGAACAGGTGTACCACAATGATAACAGTAACTAATGTTCTTACACATTTCTTTAATTTCCTTAAATCTATTTTTAGAATTTAATGATTTTAATTTATCAATATTGATTGGGGTTCTCTCAATTAGAATATTTGAACATTTTAGACAGATACATTTTAGCACAGAAGTTAGGTGTGTAATAAATCCAAAATGGAAAACCGGTTCTGCTAAGTCAGTATGACCAAAATGTCCAGGACACTCTAAAGAATTTAAACCACAAGTAACACACTTTAAATATATGTCACATGTACCAAGTCTTAAATCCACTAACCCACCCTTTTTGGGCTCATAGTTATCATAAGAGTCTGATAAATTTATACCAAATGGATCATCCTTAACAGCTGAGTAACATTTCACTTCTTTATTTCCAAAAATATTAAATTTAATTTTTTTAATATTTTTTATTTCTTCATTATAAAACGACGAATCAATTGACATTTATTGTATTATACTAGAAATTCTTTATATAATAATAAAAATTCAAATTTTTTTTATAATTTTTTAATATGGAAAAGAAAACATTAATGGAAATATTTTTTGAAAATAGTTTTAAAAATATTAAAGAAAAAATGACTAAAACTAATTTTGAAGATACGACAAAAAACTTTTTAAATTCTTTTTTTAAAAATCATATATTTATTTTAAAAATTTATCTTTTACTTTTTTTAATACAATTTGCTTCAAATATATTTATAATAAATTTGATATTAAAAAAAAATAAAATGTAAATAATAATATATGAAAAATGAAACTAATATTGTATCAAATGATAAAAAAAATATATATGTTAAAAAATTTTTTGATACTGTTTTTATAAAACCATTATCTGTAGTAGTATCAATTATAAAAATATATTATATCTTATTATTTATTCAGTTAGTATTTTTGCTAATTAATTTAATTTTAATCATTATTAAAAAATAATCTATAGTATTTTAATGTTATATCATAATGATTTTTTATCAAATCGTATCGAAAAATTTACGGATATACCAGGCTTGTCTGATTCTTCTTTAACTGGTGCAAATGTTGAAGAACAGGTAAATAATGAAATTGAAAATCAAATAAGTTCACAAGTTAATAATAGTGTTTCAGAATTATCTGAATCTGCGATGTCTAATATTGAAAATATTATGAAAGATAGACTTGAAAAAACTATATCAACAGAAAATATAAAAAAAATAGTTAATGAAGTTTTAAAAAATATAGATACTAAAGAAATTAAAGAAAAAGTTAATAAAGTGATTGATGAAGGAAAAGAAATTTTAAAGAAAAATGTTAAATATGCTAGAGAAAATACTTCTGAATTTAGAGATGAATTTAAAAATTCAATCGTAAAAAAAATAGTACCAATAACAACAATATCTATTATTGCTATATCAATTCAATTGCTTTTAATTTTAATATCTATGTTTATTTTAATATTTAAAAAAATTAAATCATAAATATGATAATATTTTATTATATACATTTTTATTGTATACACAGTTTTTAAATTTTATATTTATCAACACTTTTGATAAAATTAATAATTCTTTCTTATTATATTTTTCTTTATTTTTTTCCATAAATTTATCTCTAAATTCTGTTATTTTAGTAGATTGATATGTATTCATTAATATTAGTAGTTTGTTCTTTTTATATAATAATTTTCAATTTTATTATAATGATTTTAGATAATTATAGAAAAATTTATGATTTATACATAAATGAAACTAAATGTAAAAATATTAATGAAATTAATTATTATTTTCTTAATTTAAAATTTTTAAACATACAACAAAAATATAAAAATAATACTAATATAATTTTATTTTTAGAAAATAATATAAAATATGTTGGAATCGAAATAATTTTAAAAAATTATTTAAAAATTATTATTAAAGTTGATGATAAAATCATAATTAAAATAATAAAATTAGAATATGATTATTTAGATTTTGAAGATGAAAATAAATTGGAATTACTAAACTATTCAAATAGAATTAAAAAACACATTTATAGTAAAAACTTTATAATAGACTCGAAGAATAAACAACAAATTTTAGAAAAATTAAATAATATTATTTTTAATTTAAAAAATTTAAATATTCAGAAGACAATTGAATTAACTTGTATTCTTAAAAAAAAATTTATATTATAGTTTTTTTTTTATAAACTATAATATATGGCTAAAGAAAATAAAGAAATAAAATGGTTAAGCACTAAAGATAGCAAAGTTTATCAATCAACTATAATACTCGCTGTTGCTACAGCTTTAGGTGCTTGGGGTGGTTTCCCAGAACCTCCAGAATGGTTCGAAAAGTATGTTAATACTAAATTAGCACAATACTCTCTTGTTTTTATTCTACTTTGGCAAGGGGGTGCTGGTAAAAATTATAAATTAGCAGGTTTATTAACTGCTATTATAGCATTACTCTCAAAGAGATAAGTTCATTGCAGCAAGTTCTGCTTTCTTTATTTTGGTAAGCCTGTTCTTATAATTTTTTGTAATTGTTCTTCCATCCTCAATAGAGTATTCTACTGGTATTTCTAATTTTTCTCTTTTACCATTATAAGTGTATGTACCTCGCTTACTTCCTCTAGTACTTTCCCTAATTGAAAAAGTAATTTCTTTCTTCGGGATCTTTACTTCTCTATAATATTTTGATAGAGCCTTATTTGCAGCTTGATATGGAGTTAAACCAGTAAATCTACCTTCATATGATTCTGTTCCTGGTAATCTAACCTTGAATGATCTTACTCTCTTTCCACTACCGGTTTGTTGTGTTGTTTCAGTTGTTTCAGTTGTTTCAGTTGTTTCAACAGCAGAAGTTTCTTGAACTGTAGTTTCTGGTGCGACTTGTTGTGTTGTTTTAGCTTTTGAAACTTTAGCTTTCTTTACTTTTTTAGCTTTTTTAGCTTTTCCGCCACCTGTTAAGGTTGGAGTAGCTGTTTGTTCAACAACTGGTTCTGGTTGTGTATGTTGTACAACTTCTTCAACAACAGTTGATTCAGAAGGAGTATCAACTGTTTTTTTGGCAGCTGAAAGGTTTTTCTTACCTTTGGGTTTAGCTTTGCTTTGCATTTTCTTACTTGGCATTAATAATATTATAAAACAATCTTTTAAACCATTATCAGTTATAACATTATAAACAATTATTATAAATCTAAAAAGTAAGTTTTTTAAAATTCAAAATAATATAATAATAATATATTATGATAAATAATATTAGTAATATTAATAAATTTAAAATAGATATTTTAAAAAAATATTATAATAAAATTTCTTTTATTTTATCAAATTTAGATAATCATATTTTAAATTTAGAAAGATTAATGATTTTTAGTAATACTGAATTAAACAATCTAAAAATATCTTCTTATGAATTTATTAAAAATTTAAATAAAATTTACAACAATGAAATGATGGAATATCTTAATAATAATAATTCAATAATTGATAATTTACTTTCTAACTACACTTACAATAATGAAAAAAATAATATTTTAAAAAATATTCCTGTTGAAAATAGTCTATTTAAAAAATTTAATGAAAATATTACAAAAATTATTAAAAATTATGGATATAGTAATCTTATACAATATTTTAAATTTTTAAAATTTAGTATGGAAGATAATGTAGAAGAATTAATTAATGAAATTAATGATTTAGTTATACCTATATCTATTGATTATTTTAATGTTAATAATGAAAAAAGAGATTTTTATTGGAGACAACCGATTAAATTTGATGAAAAAGATTATCTAAAAAAAGTAAGAGAATTATGGATTAAATATGAAAATAATAAATACATGAAAATTAAATTAGTTTTCAAAGTTGATTTTTTTTCATATAATGTTAGAACATGTCAATTAAATCGTAAAAATTTATATAACAAAAAAGTTAATATTTTAGATGAATGTTTAAGTAAAAACTTTGATAAAAAATTCATAAATTTATTTATAAAACAAGATTACTTGGGTAATATTTATAGTTATAATTTAGATGAATATATTTTATATATTGAGAAACAATATAATAAATTTTTAGAACTTTCAAATTCTAATTTTATAAATTTAATGAAAAATTTTATTTCGAAAGAAAAAGAATTTTATGATACATTTAATTTAATATTTTTATTACTACTAGGAGATGATGAAAAAATAGATATAGCAGGTCTTTTATTAGGATTAGTAAAGGAAAAAAATATAATTAATAAAATAAATATGTATGAATTTATCCTAAATAATTTAAATTATTATTTAATTTTGAAATTAAAAAGATCTTCATCTTCAATTAAAAATAAAATTAATAAAATAAAAAATATTTCATTAAATGATGTTGATTATAAAAAACAATTAGTTATAAATAAAAATATTCCAGATAATATAAAAAACTTAGTTTTAGAGAAAATTGAAGAAATGAAAAGTTTTAATAATGAATATTACAAACAACAAACTTATGTCAAAACTATAATTAATTATCCTTGGCCATCTAAAAAAGATGATATATTTTTTAAAAATTTATCTAAAGATGAAAATAAAACAACAAACTATATTAAAACGATTGATAACAAATTAAAACAAACATGTTATGGTCACGAGGAATCAAAAAAATCAATATTACAAATAATTGGTAAATGGATAAGTAACCCTACAAGTCACGGTATGTCGTTTGGTTTTGTAGGACCACCTGGTGTTGGTAAAACTTTATTAGCAAAAAGTTTAAGTAAAGCATTAGATATACCATTTGCTGAAATAACATTAGGTGGTCAAAATGATGGAGAATTATTACACGGTCATGGATATACCTATTCAGGTTCTCAACCTGGACTAATAGTAAAAAAAATGGTAGACATGGGAAATTCACGATGTATATTATATTTTGATGAATTAGATAAAGCTTGTAGTAAACACGGAAATATAAATGAAATAACAAGTATTTTAATTCATTTGACTGATCCAAATATGAATAAAAACTTTCAAGACAGGTTTTTTCAAGGGGTAGATTTTCCTTTGGATAAAGTAATTTTTATTTTTTCATATAATGATAGTTCATTAATAGATCCAATTCTTTTAGATAGAATTAAAGAAATTAAAATAGCACCCTACAATTTAGAGGATAAATTATTAATATGTAAAAATTATATTATTCCAGAAATCGAAACAAATATAAAAGTTAAAAGTAAATTAAGTTTTTCAAATAACATACTTGAATATTTAATAAATAATTATACATTAGAAGCGGGTGTTAGAGGAATTAAAAGAAAAATAGAAGAAATATTTTTAAATATAAACCTTGATATTTTATATCAAAATAAATTATTTAAAAAATCTTATAAAAAGATTAATATTACAACTAAATTAATTCAAAATATATTAAAAAAACCAGATATTCATAATGAAAAAATCATAAATGAATCTTCGATTGGTGTAATTAATGGTTTATATGCTACAACTAACGGTTATGGTGGTATAATAAATATTCAAGTTCATAAAAATTTACACGGTGGTGAAAATATGTATGAAATAAAGTTAACTGGAAATCAAGGTAGTGTAATGAAAGAAAGTGTTCAATGTTCTTTAACATGTGCTATTGAATATTTAGAAAAAAATAAAGATAAATATAAATTAGGTAATTTTAATGAATATTTAAAAACTAACTTTAAGAATGGATTTCATATTCATACTCCTTCTACATCAACACCTAAAGATGGGCCTAGTGCAGGATGTGCATTTACATGTGCTTTTATATCTAGAATATTAGGAAAAAAAATAAATAATAAAGTAGGTATGACTGGAGAAATTGATCTTATGGGAAATATAACAAAAATAGGTGGTTTAGAATTCAAAATTCAGGGTGCTAAAAATGCGGGTGTTAATATAATTTATATTCCACAAGAAAATAAAGAAGATTTTGAAAAAATTAAACTTAAATATAAAAAAATATTTACTAAAGATTTAAAAATCATACCAGTATCAAATGTTAGTGAAGTTATAGATAATATTTTAATATAAAATTAATTTAAATAGTAATTTATTATATAATATAAATATGCAAGTAGAAAAAATAGAAGTAGAAAAATTGGAAAAAATATCTGAATTATGTAAAGAGATTGGTTTAGGACATGGTGGAAATCCGTATGTTTCTGGTGAAATACAAGTTTGTGATGTATTAAATAGAATTAATAAAGATAAATTAGTTATCTTTGATGTAGGTGCAAATAAGGGTAATTATTCTAAAATGATAATAGATAAATTAGACAAAAAAAAGGCTATATATTGTTTTGAACCAGCAAAATCAACATTTAAATTATTAAAAAATAATTTAACTACACCAAGTAATACTAATATATATTGGAACAATATAGGTTTTGGTTCACAAAAAGAAACAAAAACATTATTTTATGACAAAAAGGGATCTGGGAAAGCTTCAGTATATTGTAGGAAATTAAATCATTTTAATTTATATTTTAATAAAAGTGAGAATATAGAAATATCTACAATAGATGATTTTTGTAAAGAAAATAATATATTTGATTTAGATTTATTAAAATTAGATATCGAAGGCCATGAGTACGAAGCATTAAAAGGAGCAGAAAATATGTTTAAAAATGATAAAGTTTTATTATGTCAATTTGAGTTTGGAGGTTGTAATATAGATTCAAGATGTTTTTTCCAAGATTTTTTCTATTTTTTTAATAAATATAATATGATAATTTGTAGAATATGTCCAGATAAATTAGTAGCAGTTGAAGGATATAATGAGTTATATGAGCATTTTAGAACTACTAATTATTTAGCAATTTCTAAAAAACTATTAGATAACTTAAAATTAAAATAATAAATTAATTATAAATTTAAATCTAAATTAATTATAATGATAAAAATATGTTTAATATGTAGGTTCAAAAATGAGAGACATATATTATATGAATTTGTTAATCATTACTTAGAAGAAGGGTTTGATACATTATATTTAATCGATAATAATTCTGATGATAATTATTATAATGAAAATAAAAGTTGGCTTTCTCCATTGATTAAAACAAAAAGAGTAAACATAACCTTAATTAGTAATTTAGGACAAGTAAAATCAACAAATTTAGTATTCAATAAAATAAAAAATGATTACGATTGGGTTTTAGTATGTGATATGGATGAATTTATGTTTGCTGTTAAAGAAAAAAATAATATAAAAGACGTGTTAGAAAATAAATTATCTAAATATGATTACATAGAAATACCATGGAAAATGTTTAAACATACAAATTACTTCCAACCAAAATCAATTATTAATGATAATGTTTTAACACATGAATATACAAAAGATATTTCAAGTTCATCACAAGGTTATAAATATTTAATTAAGTGTAAATATGTTAATATATTAAAAGCTCATTGTGTTAAAACAAAAAATAATCCAAAAATGTATAAGTTTAAAAGTTGTCATAATAAATTTATACAAAATAATCATTATAGATCACAATCAGAAGAATATTTAAGAGGAATAAAAGAAGTTAGAGGTGGTGGTATTCATAAAAATAAATATAAAAATTTTAATAATCATAATAATTTTGAATATCAAAAAGATTGTGATTTACTTAAACTAAAAAGAAAAAACCTTATTGATAAATTAAATACTAGAGAACAAGTAAAACCAAAGGTATATATAAATTCTAGTTTTTATAAAGAAAATAATAATATCAATGAAATACAAGAAAATTTTACAGATAATAAAAAAATTATTTTTATATTTTTGATTTCATTTATTGTATTGTTTATGTTTCTTTTATCCTTTAATTAAAAGGAAAATATTAATTATACTTAATGAAAAACTTTAAAATTATTATTGATAATATAGAATATAGTTTTATTATGGGTGAAAATGTAAAAGAAAATCATCTACTTATAGATAATTCAGATCCAAACGATTGGTGGTTTCATTTAGATAATTTACCTTCATGTCATTGTGTTTTGGAAAATAGTAATATTTCTGATGATTTAATTAAATTTGGAGGAAATATTGTTAAATCAAATTCAAAATATAAAGACAATAAAAATTTAAAAATAATTTATTTACAAATTAAAAATATAAAAAAAACTAAAAATCCAGGTGAAGTTTCTTTGTTAAACAACCCAAAATATTTTATAATATAAACATATGGATGATTATACTGATCATGTTGATATAAAAGATTCAATTGATAATAAATTAAAAGTTATGAAAAAGGTAATAAGTTTTTGTATTTACGGAAATTTAATTAAGTATACTATAGGACTTATTAAAAATATAGAAATAATAAATTCAAAATACCCTGAATGGGAAATTTATATTTATTATTTTAATATACCTGATAACATTTTTAATATCTTAAAAAAACAAAAAAATTGTAGTTGTTTTCCCTGTAAACATATGGGATATAATTGGGAAGGTATGTTTTGGAGATTTTATCCTATTGAATATGATATTGACATTATGTTGTCGCGTGATACAGATTCTCGTATAACAGAAAGAGAAATGGTTTTAGTTAATCAGTGGATAGATTCTGATAAAACTTTCCATATAATAAGAGATCATCGTGGACATAGGATAGAAATACTAGGTGGGACATGGGGTTGTAAAGTAAAGCAATTTCAAGAGAGATATAATATTAAAAAAATAGATGATTATATTAATATTTATTATAAAAGATTTAAAAAAAAAATAAACAAAGACCCTGATCAATACTTTTTGAAAGAAAATATATATCCACTTATTAAGAATGATAATATGTCCCACATTTCTTTGGAATATGTAAGATATTCTGAAAAAGATATTATTATTAATAAATGCCAGGGAAATTTTATTGGAAAAGATATAAAAGTTAATATGAAGTTAATGTCAAAAGTACTTAGGAAGTACAAAAGTTAAATATATAAGATAATATGATGAACCATGAAATAGGAAAAATATTAAAATAAAAAAACGGAATGATTGTTAAAATTAAGGATCTGTAATAAATTATTCAAAAATAAGAATCTTAACAAAAATATTTTATAATATAAATATATGGATAATGTACAAAAATTTGTATTTAGTTTAAAAGATAATTATACAAATTTAATTGATTTAAGAGGTATAAGTGAAAATAAATTTGATGGAATAATTCAATTTTGTAAATCATTACTATTTATTTTTCCAGCATTATTTTTCTTTTTTAAATATACAATATTAAAAAAAAGAATTAAAGTTGAAAATATAGAAGATGTGCAAGAACATTTAAATAATAAACAGAAAAATTATTACAGAAGCCAAATTATTCAAGGAATTATTTTTATTCTTCTTGGAATAAGATTATATTATTATTTTAAACCAAATAATACTCAAATAAGTTTAGCACTATTAATAAAATATTTAAAAGAAAAAAATTTGTTGGATGAAAATTTCTATTCAATAATTAAAAATTTTAAACCAGAAAACATATCAATTTAAATTACTACAAAATTATTTTCATTAATTACTTTTTTATCTTTAGTTTCTGAATTTTTTTTAGCAATTACAAGTTTTTTTGTAATCTCATTTGACATTATAATCTTATGGTAAGGAAATATTCTTCGATAAGTTTTTGAAATCGTTACATCTGATATATTAAAAATATTGGAAATTTCTTTTTTATTTAAACCTAAATTAGAGGTGTTTGAAACAAGTAAAATACATCCAGCTGCTACAGAAGGTGGCTCGTGTGTTGATGCCAAATCTAATTTTTTTATATTTTTAGAAATATCAATAGCATTATCAATATATTTTTTATCAATTAATAATTTTTTAGCAAACCTTTCAATAAAATCTGAAGCTTGTGAGCTTGAAAATTTTTCTATAAAATGTTCTAAATCGATATAATCCAAAAATTTCCTACAACCACGATTTACATTTTTAATTTCTAAATCATAAATATCAGCAATTTCTTTTGGACTTCTCGGTTCATTTTGAATCTTACATGCATAAAACACACATGCTGCTATCATTGATCTTCTATTAATACATCTCATAATTCTCGCTTTTCCAGCACGAGTTCCTTTAGTATGTTTACTATCATTTACTTTTTTATACAAAATTTTCGCAGAATCAATAATACTTTGTGTAATACTGTATTTTTTACATTTTGATTGAATATTATTTAAAACATCCATAAGACTTTTCTCTTTATACGGCATTTGCCCTTGTCTCTGTAATGAAGTTATTTTATTCCATCCTCTCATTTTAATTTTTGTACCTAATGCTGATTTTGGAAAAAAATGATTAGTTGGACAACCATAACTAGAAGAAGATTCTTCTTTACTAAAATCAGGTTGTTTATTTAAAAACTCGTCATGTACAACTCCACAATTAGCACAAATAGTATGTCCATTTGAATCATCAATAACTAAATTATCACTTTGACATGCTACACATTTATCTTTATTTTCTGATTTTGATGTATCATTGATATCTATTCCAAAAAGAAGATTATCAATATCACAATCATCCATATCTAAATATTGATTATCATTTAAATCGTTATCCATTTAATTAGTATAAAGACTTATTAATTCTTTATATCAATTTTTTTCTAAAAATTTATTCAATACTAATCTTAAATAAGGTTGTAAGTTAATTCTTTCAACACTAGTAAGATTAATCCAAAAATTATTTAATTTATTTTCTAAATCTTCTGTATTTTCTTTAATCTTTAAATTATTTAACAATAAAATAAATTTTAATGAATCAAAATGATTTTCTTTAGTTTTATTTATTGCTAAATATAATGCTTTTTTTTTTGTATTTTCATCAAAGTTACTTATTTTTTTAATAAAAATTTCAGCAGAAATAAAATATTCTAACATTATATATTTTTATATATTTTTATTTAAGTATTAACTAATTATCAAAAATAAATTGTTTATCATAATCATAATAATATTTTCCTAAAAAAATATCATTAACACAACAAAAAGCAGTGTCAAAACATTATAGAAAACCAAAAATGTACTTAAAATAGTTTCATAGTTTTTAATTCATTTAATGAGATAACATTTATATTTTTTTTGTCCTTGAAAAGTTCTTTTATTTTGGTTAAAAAATATGTATTATTACAGGTATAATGTAATAATATTTTTGTATTATATTCATTATACACACTTTTTTGCCATTTATTTAATGAAAAATCTATATTACAATATATCAAATATATGGTTTTATCCATATTACCATTATTAATAATTCTATTAATTCTATTAATTCTTCTTTTATATTTATTTTTAACTTTATTTATGTAAACAGTATCGATTTTATTAAAATCGTGAGGAAACAATATGTTATATTTTTTACAAATTATTGGAAATATTGTTTCATTTGAGACAATTAAATTATCATCTTCATCGCCAAAATATAATCGGTTAATTTTAGTTCCAATAAAAATATCATTTAAAAAATCTTTAAAATTATTACTTAATACATTATAAACCATTTCTAAAGAAGCACAATTCCAATCAAAAGGATAAGAAATATGTCTCATGTTATGTTTTCTTAAATAATGACTTGTAGAACAGTTTGAACCAATCGGAATATAAATATTCATATAATTATATATTATATATTATATTTTTCTTTTAAAAATGGATATTTTTCTAATTTCTCATTTAAATAATTATCAAATTGATTTTTAATTGAATCAGGAATATTTTTATAATAAAAATCAGTATTATTATTAGATTTTATCCCACCCCAAGATCTTTTTTTACCTTTTGAGGATAAATAGTATAATTTATCTATATGTAAAAGTACATAATTTTTCTTTTCTAAATTATTTATAGCTAAAAATTCATATAAAGTATTGATAAATTTTGTTTTATTCGTTATAATATCTTCGTAATACAACAAAAGTTTTTTTCCTTTATAATTATTATAAAAGTCAATATTTTTGAAATAAGTTTCATAAGAATTAATATTTAATTTGTAGTTATTATGCCTTAAGAGTACTTCTTTTGGATTTCTTATGATTAATATTATTTTATTTGAACGAATATTTATTGGTGGTGTGTGATGATATTTGAAATAACAATCCTTTTTATCAAAATGTGTTGATATATTAAATGGAACTTTTTCAGGAAAGACATTTTTATATATTTCTTTATCTTTTGGGTTTCCTTTACAACCATATGTTGGTATTTCAGTTAATAATTCAATATAAAAACGTACTAAGTGATTTCCACTACGAGGGTATGACAAAATAATATTTTCTATCTTCATATATATATTATGTAATATTATTTTAATTTTATGAATGAATAATAAATCTGGACATTACAAATGTAAAACGGGTTAATGATAAAATTAAAGATTCTAAATGTTTTTTATCAATATTTGATAAGGCCATATTAATATATTATATATTTTGATTTATTATATTTTGACCCAAGACCTATTGCTCCAAAATAACACCACCTTGGATAATATGTTTTACTCCCTTGATGAAAAAAAGAAGCTAATAAACCATATATACTTTTTGTAATTACTAAAATATCACTATGAATTAGTAAAAATAAATCATAATTCATATTTATATTTGGATCTTTAGAAATCGGTTTTATAGTTTTTAAATTATGTTTCTTAAAAAATTCAAGATATTCTTCTCTTATAGGATTTTTATATATAACATAAATTTCATAATTACTATATGTTTTTCTTAAATTATCTACAAGATTTTTTAATTCAAGAATAGATAAACAACTTTGATAAGAAAAACCATAATCATTTCTCATTTTATTTCTAAATTTATTAACTTCAATTTCTACACCTTTATTAATAATATCTGATATATAATCAAAATGTTTATTTGTGTTCCTACCTTCATAATTATATACATCGTCACATCTAAGATGTATACAAATTACTTTATTATCTTCCCATGGTTTTTTAAAATTATATTCACAAAATTTATTATTTATTAATGAAAAAAAACTTTCTTTTAGATTTTCTTCAAAATATGAAGGAATATCTTGTTTAATAGCATTAACTGTATTTATACATAGATGATGTATATCACTTTTTTTATTTATAAATTTTATTTCATTCATAATATTTTTATCTAATTCAATTGAAAATTTAATAAATGGGATCATAAATATATTATCATAATATTTAAAATTTTTTTCATGATAAACTTGATAATTATTATTTTTAGCCATAATAAATAAACAAAGTTTATTCAAAAAATTACATCCCAATCTATCTCTTCTATCTAATAGTAATATTGACATTATATAATTAATATATAATTAATTTATTATTATCTTTTAATTATAAAATGACCTACTATTTCTAAAATGTGATAAATTGTATCAGCATAAATAAAATTTTTTAAATAATCGTGTTGTATATAATTAATTTTTTTTGATAAAATATAGTATAATAATAAAGTTGTAATAATTATATCATTTAAAAAATTAAATCCACTTCTATTATACATTTTATATAAACAATATATTGTAATAAAAGGACTAATTACAAAACTTTTGTTATTAAATAAAAGTAATACAGATAATAATCCAAATAAATTATATTTTAGATTAGTCTTTTTTATTAAATTAAATTTATCAATAAATCTATATAAATGTAAAAAAACAATAGAGAGTAAGATATTATAATATACTTTATAATTATTTTTATACAAATTTAAGTAAATTAATAAAGGAAATAATATATTTATAATTTCTAATGGAACCGTATGTAGAGGGGAATTATTATTATAATTAATATGTTCAAAATACATTCCTAAAAATATAAAAATTATTGCTAATGTTATTTTATAATAATTTTTTATCATTATAAAAAACTATATTTAATTTATAAAAAACTATATTTAATTTATAAATAACGTTTACCTTTATAAACATATTTATTTCTTGATCCTCCGCCTTTTTGTAATGGTTCTATATTTATTTTTTTACCTAATCCATTAATAATATTTGTATTAGCACCATAATTTAATAATAATCCAATAATACTTTTATTTTTACCTTCGACTGCTAAATGTAATGGTGTATTTCCCTCATTATTTAATTGATTTAAAAAATTATCCCTACCATCAAAATTTTTAGATTTTTCTAAAAGTTTTTTTAATTTTTTTTCATTCATATCATTTACCAATAAATGTAAAACATTATTATTATCATTATCTTTTAACTTAAAAATATTATTTGTCATATATATAATATTATATAAAAAAATTATAAAATAGTAATATTTTTTGTACATCCACCTAACCACCATGATACTTCTGTGTAAGTGCTAAAATGACTTCCAATTATTATTTTATTTTTTGATAATAAGTATAACTCAATTAGATCTTCTTGTATACCTTCAGGAAAATCTCTACTATTATCTAAACTTGTTTTTCTTGGATATATTAATATTCTATTACCATATTTTTTATTTAATTTATCCTTAACTTCTTGACAATCACTAGCTAAATAAAAATTATATGTTTCATCATATTTTTCAATTTCATTTTCAATATTATCTAAATTAAATAAAATTTTCCTTACCTGTTCATTTTTTCTATTCCAAGATCTAATGTGTATTGAAATTGTTTTTTCATTAAATTTTTTTGAAAATTCATCAATTTCAGTTTGTAATTGTTTTACAGGTTCTAATATTTTAAAATATTCAATATATTCATTTTTTAATATTTGAGGTATTTCGTTATACATAAAATCAATAGTTCTATTACCAAATTTTTTTGATTTTTTTTTTTTACATTTAGAATTAAAATTATTAAAATCTTTTGGAATATTATCTTCTTTCGATATAAATAAACAATGACTATTATAGTTATCGTTAGTATCTAAATTATCAATTAAAATATCATTTTTAAATAATAAATCAAAAGGACAATTTAAAATATGATTTTCTTCCTTATAATTATTTAAAACTCTCCATAAAACTTTATATTCTATTTTTTTAATTTTAGATATTCTTATAACAGATACTATAGATTTTATTCTATTAGAAAGACCTCCTTTATTATTAGAAACTATCATTATATTTAATATTTATAAATTTTTAAATATTAAATAAAAATTATGTCAAATTACATAGTTCATTATAATAATCTTCGCAACATCTATCTGAACTTAAAAAATTATAATTGATATTGTTTTTATAATCAAAATAATTATCTTTTATTTTAGTAATTTTTATTAACAGTTCATCAAAATCTTTAAATTCTTCACTACAATTAACAGCAGCTTCTTTTATAGCTCCACCATTTTTATAATATATTAATGGTAAACCACATGACATTCCTTCTATGTGATGCATTCCACATGGTTCAAATTCTGTTGCCGTAAGATAAATATCTTGTTCTCTTAATAAATCTCCAAGATCTTTATCACATGTAGGTTTAATGATAGTATTATTTTTTGGTTTAAATTTTTTATTATAATTTCCTATAAATGTAAATTTAAAATCTTTATTTTTTTCCAAATATTTATCAATCATATCATAATATTTGAATCCTTTCATTATATTATCAGACCAATGATGTGTTACTATCCTTAGTTGATTGTTTAACTTTTTTTCTTTTTTAGGAAAAAAATATTCTGGATTAGCACCATTTAAAATAATTTTACAATCAAAAAATAGATTATATTTTTTAAAATAATATTCTTTTAACCAGTCACTAATAAATATTATTTTATCCGCAATTTTAAAAGTTTTTAAAATTAAACTATCTAAAATATTTTTTTCTCTTTTCATATCACAATCATTAACTCTATGAACAATTTTAACATTTGGATGCTGTTGTTTATATTTAATAATATCGTCAATACTATATTTTTTATGTTTTCCTTTTCTTGGATCACTGATAAAAATTATATCTATATTTTCTTCTAGTTTAAAAGTAATTTTAAAATTATGTAATTTTAAGTAATTTATTAAATTTTTTATAAAAAACATCCCTCCACCATATGACCCTTCAAATGGTTTAAATGTAAAAAAAATTGTCTTCATATATTATATTTAAATGTTTAATATACCGCTATCAAACGGAGAATTAGTAGATAAATATACAATTTTAGAAATTAAAAAAGAAAAAATTAATGATCAAGAAAAAATTAATATTGTTAAAAAAGAAATTAAATTATTGAAAGAATATGTTGAAATAATATTTAAGAAATATGAAATAAATAATCAATATAAAAAGTTAAAAGAAATAAACAATAAACTTTGGGATATTGAAGATAGTATACGAATTAAAGAAAAAAAACAAGAGTTTGATGAAGAATTTATTTCCATAGCAAGAAATGTTTATTTTAACAATGATATTAGAGCAAATATCAAAAAACAAATAAATAAATTAACTAATTCATTAATAGAAGAAGTAAAGTCATATGAAGATTATAAAAATTGATTTAAAATCTAATTTAGCATTATTGTAAAATATGGCTAAATTAGATTTGATTATTGGTCCGATGTTTGCTGGAAAATCAAGTGAACTGATGAGAAGAATTAGATTACTAAAAGTTCTAAATAAACAATATTTAGTAGCTAAACCATTTATCGATAGTAGATATTCAAATGAACATATAGTATCGCATAATCTTGAAAAAGAAAAATGTACAAATTTTAATTCAATTAATGAAATTGTAGCTTATCCTCTTAATAATATAGATACTATATTTATTGATGAAGCACAATTTTTTACAGATATAAAAAAGCCTATTATAGAACTAGTAGACAAATTTAATATTAATGTTGTTCTATGTGGTTTAAATGGCGATTCAGATAGAAATCTTTTTGGAGAATTACATGAATTGATTCCTCTTTGTGATAATATTATTAAAATTAATGCTTTATGTAAAATATGTTTAGACGGTACACCTGGAATTTTTTCTCATAGACTTGCTGATAATAACCAACAAGTTTTAGTAGGAGCAGAGAATCAATTTATTTGTGTATGTAGAAAACATTATTTAGAATTAAATTCTTAATTTAAAAAATATTAATTAATTATATATTATATGAATAATGTAATTATGACAACATATTTTTGTAAAAAAAAAAATCCACAAAAAGATCATTTTGTAGCTTGTAATGATATTACATATATAGAACCTTGGTATTATTCTGTTAAAAATCTTCAATTAAATGGAATAATATTTCACGACGGATTAAATGATGAATTTATAAAAAAATATGAAACTGATAAAATAAAATTTATTTATGCTAATTCAAATTCTTATGATATTTCTATTAATGATTTAAGATATTATGTTTACTTTGATTACATAATTAAAAACGAAAACATAAAAAATATTTGTATGACAGATGGAAGTGATGTAACTGTTGTAAAAAATCCATTTAATAAATTTAAACGATTATTTGTAGGTAGTGAAAGATCAAAAGGGTTTAAGGCTATATGTTTAAAAGAAAAAATAAGTTTATTTAATTCTAATATAAAAAACAAATTTAAATATCATAAAAACCCAACTAATACTGTATATAATGCTGGTATTTTAGGTGGTAATAGAAAAGATATTATAAAATTTCTAAAAAATATGATTAAAATTTTTGATAATTTTAATAGTGAAATAAAAACAAAAAATCTTAATATGATTGTTTTTAATTATGTTGTTTATAAAATATTTAATCAAAATGTAATCTCAGGTAGTCCTTTACATAGTGAATTTAAAAAATACCAGAATAATAGAACAGATGTGTATTTTATTCATAAATAATTTTATTTATATTTTTTTATTATCCTTACACCTTTTATAACATATTTTTTTTTAACTAAAATTATTCTTTGAATATTATTAGAAGATTTAGTTGGAGAATATGGAATATCCATTTATTATTTATAATACTTAGAAAATAATTGAAAATTATATACTTAAAGAAGCATTCTTTAAGTATATAAAATGAACGATATTGATTGGAAAAAGTTTACATACGTCGATTATTTAAATTGTGAGGATAATGAAGTCAAAAATTTACCACCCGGTGTTAATATTTCAACAATGTGTGGTAATTGTAAATTAAATACTAAGTTTAATATTACGAATATTGAACATTATTTACCTTTAAATAAAAATGACATTATTTCAGTTAAAGTATCAAATGATAGAATGAGGACATTAATTAAACCTAAAATTAAAAAAAGAAGAACTAAAAAAAATACAGTAGTAAAAACAACAAGTAATCCATTTTATAATCAAATTACTGTAGTAGTTAGGATTAAAGAGGGGGAATGTGAAGATTTAGCTCAAGAAAAAAAAATAAACTTAAAGTTATTTAAGAATGGTACTATTCAAATTTCAGGACTGAAAAATGTGAAATACTGTAATAGAGCTATTAACAAATTACTTTTACGATTAAAACAATCAAAAGCTATAAAAGAAAACGAGAATATCACTGAAATTAAATTTATTGAAGACATTGACGATGAATTAAGTATATCAAACTTTAATATTTATATGATAAATTCTAATTATAAAATTCAATATCATATAAATAGAGCAGCATTATATAAATTATTGATAATGAAAAAAATAAAATGTTCATATGAAAAAACAATTAGAGCATGTGTTATTGTTAAATATGTACCAGAAATAAATAATGAAGAAGAAAAAGAAATTAGTATTTTTATTTTTGAAAAAGGCAACATTATAATTACAGGAGCACGAAATTTAGATCATATTAGTTGTTCCTATAAATACATTAATAATATTTTGCTTAATCATATTGATGAAATTATCATGGCTAATAGTGAAGAAAACGACAAACTAATATTTGAGTTGTATACTAAGATAATAACTGATGAAAAACATAAATTGAAAAATATTTAATTTATATTTAAAATTATTTTGTGTTTTAAAATTAATGATAAATAGTAATTTTAAAAAACAAATTATAAATGAAGATATTATAATTATTGAGAATTTTTATGAAAATCCTGAAGAAATTGTAAAATTAGCATATGAAAATGAAAATAATTTTGAAACTCATGAGAGTATTTACAGAAATAAAGTATTTAATCCAAAATTTTATTTTAATAATTCTCCAGAATTAATAAACTTTTTCGAAAAAGTTTTATGTAAAAAAATTTATCAAGATGAATGGAATTTAGGAGTTGATGATTTTAGCAATGGTTGGATACAGTTTAACAAAAGTGATTTAAAACCATTAATTCATTCGGATAATATGGAAAGTTTAAAGACTAATTGGGGAGGTGTTGTATTTTTTACAGATAATGAAAATAGTGGAACTGGGTTTTATGAACATTTAGCAACAGGTTTAAAAAAAAGACCTGAAGATAAATATTTGTTAACATTAAAAAATGAAAAGTTAGAGGAACTTTTATCTTATATTAAAAATGATGCTAATGAAACACAAGAATCCAAAAAATTTAAAATGTATTATAATTGTCCAAGTGTATATAATCGTTTAGTGTTATTTAATGCTGCTTTATTTCATTGTGGTTTAAACTCTTATGGAGACAATGTTAAAAATTCAAGGTTATTTCAAACATTTTTTATCAGAGCAGTAGATAATTTGTAAGAAAAAAAATCTAATATAAAATAGAAATAAAATATTATGTATTTACTTAAATTTCATTTGAGAGGTACAAACGACTTGCCTTTAATAAAAAAAGGAAGATTTAAAGTTTTGAACTATGATTATTCAAATATTGCTTTTATTTTTACAACAGTAGCAAAACCTGAAGAAAAAGTAATTGATATAGTTAAAGAACTAAACCAATATACACAATCTAATCCATATAATAATGGAGGATCAAAAATATATTTAGATAAAATAGTTTTTGATGATAATATTTTAATTGTTAAAGAACTATCAAAATTTTATACAGAATTAAATTTAAATACTAATATGTATAAAACAATTGATTTTGGTAAAATTTGTGTTTTGAAAATAAAACATAGTATTTAATCTCCTTTGTGTTGAACGGTGTCTTGAACTTTATGTTGATCTTCGTTATGAACATCTTGTTGAACTTCTTGTTGAACTTCTTGTTGAACTTCTTGTTGAACTTCTTGTTTATCTATTTCATCTTCAGAAATAACTATAATATCATCTTCCCTGTATATATATAACTCACTCATATAAATATATAATTTAATAGTCTTTATCTTTTGATAATATTATTTTTTTATCATAAAGATAAACTGTATGTTCATATTGTGCCGATAAATCATTTTTATTTGATGAGTAAATAGATGGATATTTAACTAGTTTTGTTTTTATATTATTAAAACTATTTTCTAATGAATAATCATCAATATGTTTTCGTGTAAATATATAATTATTGAATTTATCAAAGATATTATTAGAAAATATATTATTATTATTTTTCGATAGTTTAAAATTTGTAGTTTCTTGATAATTATTAATTATTTTATCAGAAATAATACTACAAAAAGGTTCAACTGCATAAATACCTTCATTAAATCTTTTACCAAAATTATCTAAAATTTTATAGGCCGGAACCATCTTACCTCCATGAATAGTATTTTGTAAAATATTATGTCCAGAAACTCCTTTAATATTTTTTATTGTATATAATTGTTTCATATAATTAATTTCGTACGACTCAATAATCTCATTTATTTCTGAACTCCAATCATTAATATACATTTCTTTTGCTATAGTCTTACATCCGTGGTTTGTTGCTTCTTTTGCTGCTTGATGTAAAATATCTAAATTAGGATCAAAATAACAAGTAAATGCAGAATCAATCATCCATCCATTAACATGAACCCCAATATCTATTTTAATATTATCATTTATATTAAGTGTTTTATCTAAACTTTTGTAAGGAGTAAAATGGGCTACACAATTTGAAATTGATAAACTTGGTGGAAAAGCAATACCACCATTTATTCCATTATTATTTGTATAATGTTTTATTCTTTTTGTAACTGCTCTTTCTAAATTTGATAATTTTAATCCAGGTTGAATCATACTTTGAATATCTGATCTTACCTTTTTATGGATTATTGCTGCCTTCTCTAAAGATTCTAACATATTTTCTTTATTTGTTATTTCAATTTTTGATTTATTAAAATTTTCTAATTTATTTACACCTTTTAAAATAAAAGAAAAATTATTACTCATATAATTAATATATATTATAATTATATGATTATATTTTAATATTTTATTTCCTCAATATCTCTACTATTCATAATTGTTGAATCTCTTATTGTATCAAACTCAGATAAACTTTTATGAACCATATTATTAATATATGGATTTCCATCTAAAGTTACTGTGATATTCTCATCTATTTTTTGTCTCTCTAAACAATTTGATTTACCTCTAGTTTGACCGTGATATTTGTATCCTTGTGAAATTAATGATTCAGGATTTGTATGGACTACTTTGTCTGATGGAATTCTAGATCTGTCTGAAAATTCTCCGATATCTTTAACTGATGCACTTAATTGATCCTTACCTCCCCCCATTAACTTTCGGTTAGTCATATCAATTGATTTTTCTGTTCTATCATCACTTTCAAAATTATTTTGAAATAACCTTGAAGTATGTTCTGTTGTATTTGAAGATTTAATACCTTTATAATCTCTAACATGTACTAAATTTTTAGGTCTAGTTTTATCACCGCTCTTTGTATATGTCTGTGCTTTATAAGAAGGTCCTGTTTTATCATTTTCGGCAGTATATTCTCTGATTGTTTTATTTGCGGGTTGTTGATTCTCATATACATGACCTGTTGTATAACTATATGATCCACCAACAAATTCACTTGATGTATCTTCTCTTATTGTATCATTTGCTTCTTGATTATTTCTATAATGATGACCTGTATTAAAATTATTTGAATGTCCTGAATAATTAGTTTCACCTGTTGCTTCTCTAATTGTATTATTTGCTGGTTGTTGATTATTATAGTAATTACCAGTTGAATTTTTATTACTATGACCAACATAATTTGTTTCACCAGTAGCTTCTCTAATGGTATCATTAGCTTGTTGTTGATTATTATAATAATTACCAGTTGAATTTTTATTACCATGACCTATATAATTTGTTTCTCCAGTATTTTCTCTTATAGTTTGATTGGCTTGTTGTTGATTGTGATAATAATTACCTGATGAATTTTTATTACTATGACCTACATAATTTGTTTCTCCAGTATTTTCTCTTATAGTTTGATTTGCTTGTTGGTGATTATTATAATAATTACCTGATGAATTTTTATTACTATGACCAATATAATTTGTTTCTCCGGTATTTTCTCTTATAGTCTGGTTTGCTTGTTGGTGATTATTATAATAGTTACCTGATGAATTTTTATT
>Ga0257126_1000065_pt1 | contig 83698 bp, 69 predicted proteins | sample SI060_120mmetaG_FD_190151 | JGI IMG/M metagenome (GOLD analysis project Ga0257126, IMG submission 190151) | Marine microbial communities from Saanich Inlet, British Columbia, Canada - SI060_120m | ecosystem: Environmental > Aquatic > Marine > Inlet | place: Canada: British Columbia | collected... | reverse complement strand
GCGTCGCGCGGACAGTCTCTTTCTTTACGGGCACTGATGAAGTTTGATCATCGGATGCGGGCGGCTGTGTGTTTTCGTTTTCTTCGGCCATAATTAGATCGTGGTGTCTATGAATTGAATAATCGCGTGGTGTTTGCCAGTGCTGTTGAAGAGTTAACAAAATTACGCCTCAACCTGTCAAACCACGAAGTTTAGAAAATTGAGGAAATATTGAGCATTTAAGACAAAATAAGGCCAAAAAAAAGAAGCGGTGGGCAAAAACCCACCGCTTCTATCCTAAAATGCGCAATTTATGCTGATGGCCTCCGGCCCTTGAAAGTCAGCTCGGCGATTCCCGATTTATCAAGTTCGCCAAGTCCAACTCCCACCATTTTGTCATATTGAGCCCTAGTGGCATCATTGACAGGCAGGCTGATCCCGACCTCTTCTGCTAAGGCAGCTGCAATTCCAGAATCCTTAGCAGCGTGTTCCGCTGAGAACCAACATTCATGATCACGATCAATCATATCCTCAGAATCAGTCTCGAGAACTCGGCTATTGGCCCCCGTTTGAGAGAAAATATCGCACACCATCTGAAGATCAAGACCCATTGCATCGGCAAGACCCAAGCCCTCGGCTAGAGCCGCAGTGTTAATATTCATAACCATATTAACGAGCGCCTTCACCTCGGCAGCTTTACCGATTGGACCGCAGAGGCGAAGGTTTACGGAGAGTTGATCAAGAAGCTCCTTGTGCTGGGCGAAAACTTCCTGATCCCCCCCAATCATTAAGAATAATTTTCCCTCGCGGGCTTGAGAAATCGATGATGCCATCGCCCCTTCCAGAACGTGCGCTTCAACTTCTTTTCCAGCTTCGTAAACTTCTTTATGAATTCCAGGTGAAAGAGTAGCGCAGTTGATGAAAGTCTTACCCGACGCCCCAGAAAAAAGATTGTCTCCATCTTGCAAGAAGATAGCCCGCATCGCATCGTCGTTGGTGACCACGGTAAAGATTATCTCTGCTGCTTCGGTGACTTCTGACAAGGCTCCACAATCTTTGGCTCCAAGTTCGGCTGCGATCTCGGCTGAAGCTGTCTTATTAACATCAAAGACCGCGGTGATATCGTGTCCACAATCAAGTTGAAGGTGACGTGCCATATTGGCCCCCATTCGGCCTACGCCGACGAATGCTACTTTGCTCATGGTATTTTAGTGATTTTGGTTATTATGATTTGAATTCAGGAAAAAATGGATTGTGCGCTTTCTCCTCTCCTACCGAGGTCATAGGCCCATGCCCGGGACAGACCACAGTATGGTCTTCGAGAGTGAAAATCTCTGAACGATTCGTCGCAAGAGCATCCTTGAAGGAAATCACCCCGCCGCCCATCGACTGAGCAAAAAGAGCATCCCCTACAATGGCTACAGGGCGGCTGAGACCGTTGATCACATAAGTGGTTCCTGCTGGCGAATGCCCCCAGGTTAAACGGGTCGTAACCCGAAGCGCTCCAATCGAAAAAGTTTCACCAGCCGCAAATCGTTCGGCACCAGCAATAGGTTCCTTAGCATTCACCAAAACACGAATTTCAGGGTGTGCTTCAATAACCTTTTCGCGATCAATAATATGATCAATGTGAGAATGAGTGATGAAGAGAGTCTTAAGATCAACACCTAGATTTTTTACCATATCAAGGGCAGGACTAGCATCGGCACCCGTATCAAAAAGAGCCGCCTCTTTCGTCTGGGGATCCCAGATGAGATACGAATTTACAGTCATCATATCGTCCGGGTCTGGATCAAAAACAGTATTAGACTGCCGAAGTCCCTCAAGGTCAACCGACTCCGGCCTCCAATCCCGATTTGCGAGCTCCACCAAGCAATCGGCATCGAGCCCAAGCGCTGGAGCGATTGCGCGAACCGCCACTTCGTTGAACTCCCCATTCTTCAATTTGGCGATGGCATCTGGCTCGACATTCGTAAGAAATGACAAAACGCCATCGGCCATTCCCGTACCTCTAATGGTTTTACCAATGACGTCTTCAAAAAAATCTTCAAGTTCGATCATAATTTCAGGGAAAGATTACTTTTTAGGAAAGAGAGCAACCAAGCGGCCAACTTTTGAATATTCGGTCACATAAATTTGACCTGCTGGTCCCCACTTAATCCCGTGGGGTGCCGAAAAAGCATTATCGTGAAGTTCTTCAGCCGGGACACCGTTCGTGGCCCACTGCTTTTTATCTGGATTATCTAAAAGGGCCGAAACCACTTTGCCGGCTTTATCCATTAAAATAACACGGCCTTCAATCTCGGCAACAGCCGCATAATCCCCACGAACGTCAACGTCAGCTGGCCGCCGCATCGGAGTTTCACCATAAATTCCGATCCAAGTCAGATCCATTGTCAAGTGGATCATGCGTCGTCCATCCCGATCGCAAACAAGAATGCGAGGCTCATCATAACGGAGATCGATTCCCGCTCCATGGCACGACGTAAATTGATCCTTACCAGTTCCTTTTCCCCCATAAGTTTTCACGAGAGCACCGTCGGGTTTCAGTTTGTGAATCTTTTTGGATCCATAACCCATGAAAAAATAAATGTGCCCATCCGGCCCAACTAAAAGCTCCGTTAAGCCGCCCATTCCACCTTCAAGCTCCCCCGTCTTCTCATTGGGCAAAATTGCCACGATGTTCCCTTCTAAATCAAATTTAACAGCGCGATTTTTTCGGACCTGTGCCCCCCAAATAAATTGTTGATCGCCTTCCGTTACCGTAGTCAACGAGTGCATACCGGCAAGTCCCCCCTTAAGCGATTTGGTGAAATTTCCAAAACAATTAAAGACCGCGATTCCTGGCTCACCGTTTGTAGCAGCGTAAACGCTTCCGGATTGATCAACAGCAAGATCACCATGCAAGGAGCCTATATTTTCTCCATTTTCAGGAACGCCCCATCCCGGAACCGTCACATACTTATGACCTTCGGAACCTGTCACAATTGCAGTCGTAATAACGGCTCCCACCCCTTCACCATGATTGTGACCTTCATGGGCATAGAGAGCTGATGTAAGAATCAGAGACGAAAGTATAGCGATTGGCTGCTTCATGGTTGCAGGATGTTGTCTAACATCCCTAAGTCGAAAAGAAAAAAATCTTAGTATTCAGGAGGTAAATGAATCCCCACGGAAAATCATGCTTCGCACCACCTTGCTTGATTTTTTTCATTCAATCTCGTCCGCCTGTGCTATTCCTTACTTATGACTCGAGGGTTTGTTGCAGCGACCATCACATTGTTGATCGGATTTTCTCTTTTAAGAGCTGAAAGAGAGCAGTCTCAAGAATCTCCCTTGGTCCAGCTGATTTTCCCTAAAGAATTCGGAAAACCCACTCTTCCAATAGACAACAAGCTAACGAAAGAGAGGATTTCATTGGGAGAAAAGCTTTTCCACGACACCATTCTTTCGATTGATGGCACTGTTTCGTGCGCGGCATGCCACGTCGAGGAGTTTGCTTTTAGTGATGACGTCGATTTATCCCGCGGGTTCGAAGGTCGCCTCGGGAAACGAAATTCTCCGCCCATCTTCAACCTCGCTTGGAAAAATCACTTTTTTTGGGACGGCCGCGCTAGGACAGTCCGGGACCAAGTCCTACAACCGATCCAGGACCACCTCGAAATGGCTGCTAACCTAAACCAAGTCCTTTACAGGCTCAATCGGCGCAAATCCTACCGAGAGGATTTTAAGAAAGCCTACGGCCCCGCCGAAATCACCAGCGAGATGCTCTCGCTAGCTCTAGAAAACTACCTCCTCACAATCGTAAGTGGGGACTCAAAGTTCGACCAATCTCTCGAAAAAAAGGTGAAGCTAGACCCGCTTGAGGACGAGGGCCGCAGGCTATTTTTCACCTCCCATGAAAGTGGTGGAGCAGGATGTTCCGAATGCCATAGTGGCCCACATTTCAGTGACTTCACCTTTCGTAACAATGGTTTGAGGCCAGCCCCAGATTTGAATGATCTTGGGAGAAACCAAGTTACCGGTAAGGAAAAAGACAAATTTCTTTTTTCAACACCAAGCCTCCGCAATATCGCCATCACTTCACCCTACATGCATGATGGCCGATTCAAGAACCTCACGGAGGTGATCGAACACTATAATACTGCACTTCATCAAACACCCACTCTTGATCCTGCGCTCAAGAAACAGGGGCTCCAATTAAAAGATGCAGAAAAAAAAGCGCTCCTTGCCTTCTTACAAGCTCTGACCGATCCCCAGTTTGTCGAGGCTGCTAAGTGACCTTCCCAAACTTCTCGTCGAGGACTAATCGGCGATGTTCAAACATCTTCGCCAACTGATTCTTAACCACCAGAGCCCGAGCAACTTCACCAAAAATACTGAAACCCACCGAGTAATGAATGAGATCCTTCACTCTTGTTCCCCCGCTCGTTTCTTCAAAGGAATGCCGATGGTGCCAAAATTTGAATGGACCAGAGATCTGGTCATCAACAAAGCTTTCACCCACTCTTAGAGCTTTGATCTCCGATACCCACGGAATCCAAATCCCAGGTAAGACCTTTACTGAATACTCAATAATTTCGCCCTCATAAAGAACCTCAGAAGGTAGCGAAACAATTCTAAATCCCATTTTGGGAGGAGTCATTGCCTCAAGATTTCGGGGGCTTGAAAAAAACTCCCAAGCCTGATCTATAGAAACCGGAATTGTTTGTTCTTGCGAGAGCGAGTGAACCTTCATCGTTAAAATAAGGTAACCTCACTTTGAAATTGGTCGCCCAAAAATATCAAAAATAGTCCCGACTCCCTTTTTGATTGCTTCGGTCCCCTTTTCGATTGCACCCGCCTCTTCCCCCTTCACTTCTTCCGGATTACCGCTACCCCTTGGATTAAATAAATCGGAGGCTTTTCCCAGAGCTAATTCAGCCACACCAAGAATCACCCCTTTCTCTTTAAGCAGCATCTTGGTAGACTCACCAATCGGCTTACCTGTAAACTTGAGCGCATACTCTCCAATACCAGGAAGCATCTCAAACATCCTTTCCTTGGCCGCAGCAACCAAACGGTCACTCAGATCTTCCTGAGGAGCGTCGAGCGTGCCGCTGACTTTAAGCGGAGTCCACAAAAGACCCAAATCACCACGCTGAAAAACCTTAGTCTCAGCACCTGGAATATGAGCCAAAGTCCCGGGTGTAATACCAATGCGTAAATCGCCCTTACTAATTTCGTTCCCTTCAATCTCCATCACGCCCTCGACACGAACTAATCCTTCACTGGACAAAACGAGGTTGGTTAACTTGATATGTTCCCCGATCTTTTCAAAGTCTAGACTTGCTTCATTTAAAGACAGGCGACGAAAACGAGAAGTATTAGCGTAGGCTGAAATTTTATCAAGCAACGGAAGAGCCGTGAGCATCCCATCCCTGATTCTGAGGTGACCGGTCAATCTAGACTCAGTGTCTGGCTTGCCTGTCACTTCGAAGGAAAAATCAAGTGGCCCCATGAAACGCCGTTTCCAATCCTCAGCGATAACCTCTTGAATCCGAGAACCAGTCACTTCGCCCCGGATTTGCCAAGTTCCGTCTTCGATGCCGAAATCCCCTTCCGCGATCATCAAACCATTTTCCAGCACCTCAAATTCAGATTCCAGCAAGTAAAAGCGATTGCCTGAATACCTACCCTTGGCCGCGCGCAGCGTCATCTTTTCTGCAAGTGAAATAGGAGTCGAAATTTCGCCGCCAACGAGCGTCACATCGTAAACATCCTTCGTTGAACCAGGCCGGATTTTTGCCGAAGCATTCTGCCATTCCCACTCCCCATTGTCCAACTTAGCTGATCCCTGCACGGAAGCGATATCGATTCCAATTACTTCAAGAGAGTCCGGCAAGAGAGGATCCCAGAAGCTTTCTTCCTCCACTGGACGTTCTTTTATAAGAATTTCTCGGCTGGGATCATCTCGAAAGTCACCAGTGAATTCAAGCTCACGAAGGTGCACATTTTCGATACGATAAACCCCACTCCAAATGGCTCCGATATCGACCTCAGCATCAATTCCACGCGCCTTAATATTCTGAAATCCATTCAGCTCCTTGAAACTAAAATTATCAGTCTTCACGCTCCAACCATCCCATTCGAAAATTGACAACTCAGCGTCGCCATTAAGTTCATACCCCACCTCATCTCCAAGTTTTAGTCTGAATTCATCACTACGAAGGTAGCTTCGCACTGAATTGTAACCAACGACCAACCCCACCAAAACCGTAAACGCCAAGACACCTCCAGTGTAATAGAACCACTTCATCGACCCCCTCTTCCGAGACTTCCGACTTTGCGCCTTTCCTGCTCTTGACTTTCGCTTCATCCTACTGGTCATGGCTTAACACTATCAGCGACTTTGACTTAGCCAATCCGACAAAGTTACTTTTTACGTCCGAAAGATTTGACCTATCACCAAATTCTTCTGACCAAAATTCAGGATAATCATGAAAAAAACATGTCTTCAGGGCATCTTAATAAGCGCGATCGTAGCCCTCTACTCCCGAAACGATCGAGCGGGCCACCGCCGCTTGATAACTCGATGAATTGCAACGGGCACGCTCGTAGGAATTACTGATAAATCCACATTCCACCAAGACAGCGGGACACAGGGTATCATTTAGCACCGAAAACCTTTTGAATTTGTATCCACGGTCACGCACTTTGAGATTGCTGACCAAATGACTTTGGATCGTCTTAGCCAGAAATCTGCCACGCTTACCGACATAAAAAGTTTCCACCCCCCTAACTCCCGTGTGAGAGGTTGCATTAAAATGAATACTAATAAAAATACAGTTGCGATATCGGTTTGAAATTTGTGACCGACGACGCAGATCAACAAAAACATCGCTGCGGCGAATCATTGTCACCGAGTATCCCCTACCTTTCAGGGAAGCCTCGACGCGACGAGCAACCTTTAGATTGAGATCCGATTCTCGGACGCCACCCCAGACTGCGCCGCGGTCCTTGCCACCATGGCCGGCATCAATGATGACCCTTAAAGATTTTGGCGTTCTCCGAACCTTTGTCGCCGGAGATGCAATCTTACCCGAAGGAATATTTAACACCTGCCCCACACCGAGGCTGTTCTTATCCTTAATCCCATTAAACGCCGCAAGGCGATCTATTGAGACTCCATATTTTAGCGCAATACGATAGAGATTCTCAGCTTTCTTAACTTTGTGGGTCAGCCCCATTGCCAATCCGCAGGTAAATGCGGCGACAAAAACGCCAATCAGAGACTTCTTAAAAAAGACACCACTAAACATAAAAGATGAGAACACTTATTCTCATTTATTAGTCAAGTCAACCAAGTTTTCATAAAACCTTAATACTCTTGCTAAGTTAACTTTTAGCCTTTTTCTTCCTACCAATGAAGAGTGGGAGCACCAAATAAACGACGAAAATTGCAGCTGGAGTATAGATTGTCCACTTCACAATGAGCCCCAAAAGGAGAGCAAACCCCAAAAGGCTCCAAACATTTGCCTTAGTCTTTAGATCAATCTTTTTAAAACTTGGATAGCGAACATTACTCACCATCAAAACCGAAACCCCGAGTATCATCCCGGCTAAAACAAAAGACCAAAGCCCCAACGATCGGTCATTTTCAGCCAAGCTAATCATAACAAAGGTGAGCGAAGCAATAAATCCCGCGGCCATTGGAATAGGAATCCCCCGAAAGTCTCCACTCGTGGATCCAATTCGAGCGAGACAGTTAAATCGTGCCAACCTGATTCCCCCACAGAGTAGGTAAATAAAGGCAATCGCCCACGTCAAACCACGCTCTTTAGTGCCGTTGGGATCGAAAATCTCAGGTAACTGTAAATCGGCGAGAACCGCCCGAGACACTAACATAGCGGGCGCAAGCCCGAACGATACCATATCAGCAAGAGAGTCAAACTCCTGACCAAAAGGAGATTCCTGCCCCCCAAGCCGGGCCAACCGACCGTCAAGTAAATCAAAAAAACACGATCCAAATATATAAAGCATCGCCGTTTGGTAATAATCCTTCGCCCCAAGCAGATCATCAGCCTGCATCCCTTTGAAAATCGTCAAGATCGCTAAGAATCCACACAAAAGATTACCGGCCGTCATTAAATTCGGCAGGAGATAAATTTTAGGTTCTTGGTCTTCTTGTCCCATAAGTCGTTGCACCTTCTAACCTGTCAAAGGTCTTAGGCCTTGGAAAGACTCAACTCACCTCTTTCCCCCAACAGATTATCTGTCATCTTTTGGCCATGCCGACTGAGCTGCACGCCGACCTTTCTATGAAATCTCTCCTAGATCAGTATCCGGGGGCTCGGAGAGCACTTTTCTCCGCCTTTCACATTGGAGGGTGCCAATCCTGTGCCTATGAGCTCGAAGAAACGCTCGAGGAGGTTTGCAAAAGTCATAGCATCGATTTGGACGGCGCCATCAGGTGTCTAGCCGAAAGTCAAAAACACGACGCCAGCATGCTGATTTCGCCCACCGAGCTGAAAGCCTTACTTGATAAAATGGAGTCATTCATTCTGCTGGACACTCGCACTCGCGAAGAATTCGAGGCGATCACTCTACCGGGCGCACAATTAATGACCCAAGAGCTACAAACTAGCTTGTTTGCTGAGAAGAACGATCATCAGAAAGTGGTTCTAATCGACCATCAAGGTCGGAGCGTTCTAGACCATTGCGCGTGGTTCCGAGGACACGGTCTACCCGATACCTTCGGAGTTGACGGCGGCATTGATCGCTACGCCAAGGAAGTTGATCAGTCAATTGCCCGCTATCGATTAGAAATGGATTAGGATGAAGCTTTTCACCATCTAGGTCCTTCAGAATGTTTCGAGAACCACGAGTTTGTTACTCATCATTTTTCTGGGGAATCTCTTTCCTGCCTTCTCTCTGTTCCTGGAGAAAATTCCCATTAAACCTCAGGCGGAATCCATTTTCATCACCGCTACTATCGATTCTTTCAACCCGCTCGCGATATTCCTCAGGCACCGCCGCCTTGTCGATATCGTTATCGTAAGGCCCTTCAAAAAGAAGTTTCCCCTCTTTGTCTCGGATCGAAAGCTCCCGCTGACCATCAGTCATCTTCATTTCTATCGAACCCTCTTCATCGACAAACTTCATTGAACCGATCCCACGGAATCCTAGTTTCAAATCCTTCTCCTCAAGCATATTCCCACCGAGGTTAAATTTAAATTGCTTGAAGCCAGCCCCATCGTTCCCAAGAGCCTTCTCAAGCTGCTTCATCATCTCTTTCTGCAATTTGTCATCGCCGAGGCCACCCAAAGCATTCTCAAGCTGCTGGTTAAGCAAGCGATTCATATCAGCGGCAGGGTTGGGAATGATCGCTTGAAGAGGTAGATTCTGAATTTCAGGAGCTTCACCAAGCGTTACCTTTTGTTCGATTTTCTTTCCCCGACGAACAATTTTAAGCGTCACCTCGTCACCAGGGTTATAGCTAGTGATCACGTTGCGAAGTGAGTCCTGATCAGTGAGGCTGTTACCGTCAACAGACACAATAACATCCAATCGCTTAAGACCGGCAAGACCAGCAGGACTGGCGGGCTTCACTGTGCTGAGAAGGAGCCCCCCTTCAAATTCAAGGTGCGAACGAAGAGCTTCGCTTGATTCGTCCCCACGAACTCCAAGATAAGCAACCTTGTTGACTGGCATTGGTTTCGGCGCAGCTTTAGCTCCAGCAGCTCCTTTCTGATCATCTTTGAGAATGCCCCCCTTGGGTTGCGCTGGTATTTTTTCATTACTGCCATCTCCATCTGGGCGCTCAATCGCCGGAAGATCAAGAAACGAACCAAAGAGAGCAACCAATCCGATTGTCGTAATTTTAATGTCAGGACCCATCATTTAAAAGTTAAGCGGTTTGGCTCAAAAAATTTGTTTAATCGAATTTAACTGGCGTAAAAGTCACCTCTCTTTTGGGCTGCTCAATAATTAACTTTTCACCACGCTCATTGACGAACTGCAGCTTATTATTAACGTGGACCTCCAGACAGCGGAGCGGTTGCCCGCCTTTAGTCCAAACCACTCCATGATCTTTTGCCGAAACCACCGAAGCTCGCGCATCCTTCGGGATAAAAACAACTGGCGCGGTGAGCCCGTTAGTGAGATCTGGGATCCGCTCCGCAACTCGATCAGGTTCAGAAAAAAGATTGCTCGAAAAAACTGCAGCTGCTGCGCCAAGAATGGCGACTGCTGCCACCGATCGAATGCCAGAAAACGACGCCCCCCCCCTTTTGACACCCCGGTTAATCTCCACAATTTTCTCATCAACCGGAACCACCTCATGCCAACGCGCCATCGCGTCATCCAGTCTGGAAATCAAATTTTCCGGGACACCGTAAGGAACAAGTCTCCGAAGGCATTCTTCAAGATCCGAAAGATCGGTGTCTAATGCGGTAACTATAATCTTTTCATTTGAAGGGGACACTTCATTTCCCGCAGCTGCCATCGCATCATCTAGTTGATCAAGCAGAGAGTCTTGCAATGGAGTTGGAACCAATTTCTTGAGTTCGCTTTCTAGGGTACTGGAGTCCATATCCATAATTTAATCTTAATCGAAGAACTGTTAGTTTTTACGTGTTTCAATTAGCTTCTTAAATATCATCATTCAAGCGTGCCGTAGCGAGTTGTTTTCTAAGAGCCTCTATTCCGTATCGATATCTTGAAGCCGCCGTGTTGAGCGAAATTTCGAGGGCTTCACCGATCTCCGCAAAAGTCCGCTCACCCCACAGCTTCATGCTAATTACTTCGGAAAACTTTGTGGGAAGTGTCTTCATGCCCTCAGCAAGAATCTGGCGGGTTTCCTCCTGACTTGCCCCTCCTTCAAAAAGAGGCATCTCGATGTCACGCCCAAGAGACCGATCATCCTTAATGACATTTTCCTCGCGCTTTCTCCGTCGGTCATCTTTCCGACCAAGGTCAATTGCCTCCCGGCGAATTTGGGTGTAAATGAAGGCGATCCAAGCATCCTGCCCCCCTACAAACGAGCCCTCCTCGACCTTGCGAGCCAACTTCACAAGAGCGTCCTGTAAAACATCTTCAGCATCAGCGATACTTCGCGTCTGCTGTCTTGCAAACAACAGGAACTTCGAGCCATGCTTTTCCAGCCACGGACGAAACTGTGATGAGCTCTTGTTTTGCTGGGGTACCAAATTCACGCTTTCTTGTAATCTAAAGGAAAAGCGTTGTAAATTAGACTAATTGTTTCAATTAAGTGAGTATTATAAAAACAGCAACTCAAATGCTCACCATCACAAAACCATGACCTAGGCTGGAACTAATTCTCCAAGCGATTTCTCGCAAAGGGCCTTCATCACATAAGCGCTAGGTCGAAAGTTCTCGATCACCACCTCACTACGATCCCCCCAGCTCATACGCACCTCTTTCACGTTGAAGTTTGGTGTTTTGTGAGGCGCAAACAAAATATCGTCATGAGTGCTGTTCTCATGCTTTTTGAACATCTCAGGGATAATATCGCCACCTAAATGGTCGTCACGACCTGTCGCAAGATGACAAGTCCCTAAGACTTTCTCATCCTGAATATCTTGATATGAGACCGGCAAAACCTGCGTGCCAAATCCAAGCTCACCTAGAGTTCCAGTCATCGGATCATCAGCAAGGCGAGCGTTGTGCTCGTCAATCGTGGCTTGACTACCTTCTATAAGAGTTGCCTTCACAACATCACGATTCACCACATCTAAGACCCCAAGGGTCCCGTCTTCATACTTCATCGGGAACTTTCCACGAGCGTCCTGAGGGACAAAATAAACCTCACCCGCCGGAAGATTAGCGATGTCTGGTTTTGTTCCTCGACAAAGACCATGTGACTTCTGCGCTTCCTGTCCGCCGAGGTCTAGCCATGCTGTAAGGACTTCACCGTCTTCGAGTTCAAAATCGATCTCCACCGATTCGGCGCCTGTTAGCGCTGCTCGCATTTTCTCGGCATCATCGGAAACCTCTTGGTAATTTACAGCGAGACCTGAACTTAAAATAATGTCATTCATTCCGTGCATTGTTGCCCCACGAAAGTCGAATTGCTTACACTTGGCAGTCAGCGGAGCCGTCGCAGACCAAGTGGAAATACAAAGAATAATGTCGTATTTAGAGTAGATATCGCGATCTAATGAGAGCTGATTCCCATCGGTATCCCAGACCTCGTCACTTAGATCGAGATTTGAACCGTAGGTATACTTATAAGCAAACATCTCGCCGCCACTCATGCCTAATTCCTCGAGCACTCCACTCTGAAGCCTCTCATAAAAATAATGATATGCGTTGTTCTGGACCTCAAACTCATCCTGATCACGAAAAGCAAAATCTTTGATCCACGTCAAAGGAGACTCAAAGTCCACTAGGATACATACACGACAACCTTGAGTTGGAGCAAAAACAGTATCCAGCAGGTGGCTTAAATCAAACTTAGGGAAGACGCGCTTTTCGGGATTCAAGAGGATTGTCTCCTCTAAATAAGATGGTGTACTCATTTCCGAAAGTTTAGAGCCCCTTATTAGTCTCGCAAGTGATCTTTTAAAATCAGCTAGACTCCGAAACCCTCGGGCGGGTTCTCCTGATTTCTCAAACTATCGAGAGTTTCGCTCATATCCTCTAGCTTTTCCCAAACATCCGGGACCACAAAAACAGGCGCCTCATGCCTCACCGCAAGAGCAAGGCAATCGCTTGGGCGAGCGTCAAGCTCCACGATTTTTTTCTCCATAATCTCGTTCTCAGCTTTGATGATTAAACGTGCGAAAAAGACCTCCCCTTCCTGCTTCACAATGGTGGTGTGAAGGACCTCCGCACCAAACGCTTCGAGCGTTTGCGAAAAGAGATCATGCGAGAGAGGGCGCGGGGGAATTGTCCCCGCTAAAACCGCGTTAATCGAAGCTCCAATCGCTGGATCAATGTAAAAAACGATTACCTTCTTACCGTCACCCAAAAAAACAGCGCACCCCGCCGGGGTCGGCAGAAGCGCAACAGGTTCGACACGCACCAATCCACTCATACCCCAAGTCTTAACCCTCCGTTTCAAAAAACCAGCATCGACTTTTAGTAAACGTCGCGAGCGTAGCGCTTCTCTTTTTTGAGTTTTTTGAGATAGTCTATTGCCTCTTCATCGCTCAAACCACCGTGTGTTTTCACAATTGTCTGGAGAGCTTTATCCACATCTTTTGCCATCCGGGAAGCATCGCCACAAACGTAGAAATATCCTCCACCCTGCAGCCAGTCCCAAAGTTCGGCTCCAGCTTCAAGCATTCGATCCTGAACGTAAATTTTGTTTTCCTGATCACGAGAGAAGGCCAAATCAAGCTTGGTTAAGGTGCCGTTATCCACCCAAGCATTGATTTCGTCCTCATAGATAAAGTCGGTGGCCCGGCAAGGATTACCAAAGAAAAGCCAATTACGGCCGTTTGCCTTCGAAAACTCGCGTTCCTCAAGGAAGGCGCGGAGCGGAGCAATTCCAGTCCCTGGTCCCACCATAATAACATCCTTAGAATGATCTTCGGGTAACCGGAAAGCCTTGTTGTTGTGAACAAAAACCCCAGAACAAACATCACCGACTCTATCCGAAAGGTAAGTGGAGCAAACCCCGCCCCGATCACGACCGTGAGAATTGTAGCGAACAATTGCTACAGTCAAATGAACCTCGCTAGGATGGGCATTTGGACTGGAGGCAATTGAGTAAAGACGTGGTTGTAATTTCTTGAGCACACTTACAAATTCTTCGCCATCTGCGAAGTCGGCCGGATGATCATTTATCAAGTCAATCAATTCCCGGCCCCAACAAAACTCTTCGATCTCTTCTCGGCTCCCGCTCTCGACAAGCGCGCGCAGAAAAGGCGAACCAGATCGCTCCGACCAAGCCTTTAGAAGCCTCTTATTGAGACTACGAATGTCATAAGAAGTAATCAAAGCCTCGCGGAGCGAAACCTCAGCTCCGCTTGGGAGTGGCACAAAATCCTTCACATTAAAAGGAAGGAGAGGAAGCATCTCGTCCACAACTTGGGCCGGGTTGTGAGAAAGCACGCCAAGGGCATCGCCAACCTGATATTCTAAGCCTGAATCCTTGAGAGAAAGCTCCACATGATAGGTTTCACGTGCCGATCCCTCTTTGTTTAGATCGAAAGAATTTAGCAGAGGCGAAGGAAAGGGGTTCTTTTTACCAAAAGGTTCATCCGCAACGACTTCCTCGACCTCCATTATCCTGCCGCTGCCGCCCATAGCCGTCATAACACCTTGCTTCCACTCTGCAAATTGCTCGTCGTAGTCGACGTCACAGTCGATTCGCTTGAACATGCGTTTCGCGCCAAAGGCCTCGAGACGCTGGTCAAATTCGATACCGCACTGACAGAAGTCAGGATATTCGCTATCACCCAGTGCAAAGACTGAGTAATTAACATCTTCGAGGCTAGGGACCGTCTCTCCCATGAGATATTCATAAAAGTCAGAGGCATTATCGGGCGGCTCCCCGTCACCGTAAGTACTCGTAATTATGAGGAGATTTTTCTCGGTTGGCAACTTGCTCTTGTCGTAAGCTGCCATGTCAAAAACCTGCGGTTCATAATTCCCTGATTTGAGAGCTTTTAAAAACTTTTTAGCGACGCCCTCAGAGTTACCGGTCTGACTTCCCCACAGAATTGTGACGGGAATTGCCGGCCCTGGTGGCTCGACCTCAACTGATGCGCCACCAAGCGCCTTGGTTAAAAACTCACTGAGCCAAGCGCGTTGCTCAGCGTTGAACGGGGCATTTTCTGGAATGACAATCGGAGAACTCATCTGAAACAAAAAAGGGCCTTAAGTAACCACGGCGGAACATGGCGCTAACCTCGCAATCTTACAAGCGCGTTTCGACTCATCCTCACTCTAACTTTTCAAACCTTTCATGAAGAATGCTCCAGACTGGACAACTCTCGAGAGCCACAACAACCTGATCCAGTGATGAAAACAGCGGTTATCGGCATAATATCGACCCTCGCAACGATGGTTTTTGGTCAATTCGAAGCAACATCTCCAAATCCCGGACTGAAAAATCGGCAATATCAGCAGGAACTCGCTGATGCTTACGAACGCATCGATCCCACGAAAGACGGATGGGGATCCGAAGCCCAGTCATCAGAATACCAAATAGTCCTCGAAAATTTCCTCGATAGCCTCCTCCACCAGCGAGAAACCAAGCATATCACGCCAAATTTTTCATCCGCGCAGCTCCTCAAGCCTCAAACCAATATCGTCTTTGAAAACGCCGGGCTCATCGTTCGTAGATCTTTTAAAGATTCGGTCAAAATACCTTATTCCGCAATCACATCACGCACGGAACCTGAGTTCAAAGCAAAGGTTAAGATAATTTCGGTTACCTCCAAAACCTCAGACTCACTCGTTACCCTCAAATCCCCCCTCCTCCAAATCAACGCCCTTTGGTCCTGTAGTTGGACAGAAACCTCTCCCCCTAAATTAGAGGCCATCACCCTCAAGGAATTTGAAGAAGTCGAGCAGACCGGACCTCACCAACTCCTTACCGACGTCACAGCTTCCGCATTCAATCAAAATCCTTCTTATCAATCCCAGCTTCTCCGCTCAACCGACCACTGGCGCAGCCGTATCCCTCGCGATTTCGGACTCGATTCCGCTGCAAACCACGGCCTCGCTCTAGCCGACGTAAATGGCGACGGTCTCGAAGATCTTTACCTTTGTCAACAAGGCGGCCTCCCCAACCTTCTCTTCTTACAAAATCTTGATGGCACGCTCACCGATTTCTCCGTCGAATCAAAAACTAATTGGCTCGATTATTGCGCTGCCGCCCTCTTCCTTGACTTCGATAACGACGGAGATCAGGACCTCGTTATCTCGCAGGATTTTAAAATCCTTTTCATGGACAACATCGATGGTCAAGGCCACTTCGAACTTGCCTTTGGTCGCTCCACCAAAGCTCAATCGTTCTCCCTCACCTCCGCTGATTTTGATCAAGACGGCTTCGTAGATGTTTATGTTTGCGGCTACAACCCCTCGGCATCTTCAGCACGGGCCGGAGCCCTCGCCGAGCCCGTTCCATTTCACGACGCGAACAACGGAGGCCAAAACATTCTTTGGCGAAACAACGGCGACTGGACCTTCAACGACGTCACCAAACAAACGGGTCTCAACCAAAACAACACCCGCTTTTCTTTTGCCGCTTCGTGGGAAGACTACGACCAAGACGGAGACCTCGACCTTTACATAGCCAATGACTTTGGCCGTAACTGCCTCTACCAAAACCAAGGGATCGAACCTGGAAAGCTCCCTTCCTTTATCAACATTGCCGGCCCTCTTGGTATCGAAGACTCTGCCGCCGGCATGTCAACCAACTGGGGTGACTTTAATAGGGACGGTTGGATGGACCTCTACGTTTCTAATATGTTTTCAAGTGCTGGTAGCCGAGTCACGGGACAAAATCGCTTTCTTAAGAAACTTGAGCACGACAATGATACGGCCAGCACCTTCCAACGGATGGCTCGCGGAAACTCCCTTTTCGCCGCCAACCGAAAAGGTGGTTTTACCGATGTCTCGATTCAAACAAAAACCAACATGGCACGCTGGTGCTGGGGATCTACCTTTGCAGATCTTAATAATGACGGGTGGCTCGATATTCTCGGTGCAAACGGCTTTATCACTGCCGAAGACACCGCTGATTTATGAAGTGTCTACTGGCGACAGGTCGTGTCGCAATCACCTACCGATCCCCAGAATGATAACCTGAGACTACAATCCTACCGTCAGGGTTGGCAGGCTCTCAATCGCCTCCTTCACGAAAACAAATCGTTTTCTGGACGCGAAACAAACAACGCTTTCCTCAATTGCGGCAAGAATACTCCCTTTGCTGACGTTTCCAGCACTATCGGCTGGGATTTTTCCGACGACGCCCGTGCCATCGGACTGATTGACTACGATCACGATGGCGATCTTGATCTTTTTGTCACAAACCGCACTGCTCCTCGTGTCCGACTCCTACAGAACAATCTAAGATCTGAGTCCAACTTCCTCTCACTTCACCTCACCGGCTCTGCCAAAACAACTCCGCGAGATGCCATTGGAGCTCGTGTCGAAGTCCATCTTGCAGAACAATTAGTCCCTCATCTCCGCACCCTCCACGCCGGCCAATCTTTCTTAGCCCAGTCCTCCCGTTGGTTACACTTTGGCCTTGGTAAAGATGTTGTTATTGAAAAAGTTATCGTCCACTGGCCCGGCTCGAAATCTCAAATCTTCACAGGCATCAAGGCAAACCAACAACTCCATCTCACCCAAGGTATAGCAACCGCCACCCCTCGCAAAACCCGCCAAAATCCCACCCTCATAGCTACACCACACCCAGTTCCCGAAAAAAGCTCGGCCGCGCGCATCATTCCCCCAGTAGGCCACACCTTCCCAAATATACCCACCGCTAATGGTGAGCCCCTCTCCATTTCGGAGACCACCCTAATCGCTCTTTGGAGCCGCACTTGCCCGCACTGCCAACAAGAACTCCAAAGTTGGGCCACGAAAGCTACCCAATTTAAGACGTCGAACATTAAACTCGCACTCCTCTGCACCGACCAAGAACACAACGATCAAGCCAATGCCTATCTTAAGTCTATCAATTCGCCCTTTTCCACCCGCATGGCTGGCCCCGAAGCCGTCGAGCTACTCGACGCCCTCCACGCTTCCATCATTGACCTTTGGATTCCCATTCCCGTTCCCACTAGCTTCCTAGTCTCAAAGGAAGGACAGCTCCTCGCCATTTATCGAGGTAACGCTTCAATCGAGCAAATCATTAACGACACCAAATTCGCAACAGGAACCCCCTTGGAACGTCGCTCTGCCGGCACCCCCTTCGCAGGACGCTGGACTAGCAAGCCTGCACCGTCTTCTCCCCAACGCACAGCTCAACAACTACTCCAACGTGCCCAGCCCAGTCTCGCTATCAACTACCTCCGCTCAGCTCTGACAAAGCCATTCTTCCAAGGCGAAAAATTCACCCGGAGCGACAATCTTTTACTTCTCGGCCAAATCTTGGGACAACAAGGCCGGCCAACCGAAGCCATTCCCGAACTCGAAGCCGCTAGAAAACTTCTCCCCAAAGATATTCGCATTCTACGCCTTCTTGCAACTGCCCACGCTGAAACAGGCAAGTTTTCAAAATCCTTCGCGATTCTCAACGAAGCTATATCCTACCACCCTCAGAACTTAGATATCTACGATGATGCCATTGGTATTGCGCGAAGGGCTAACGATCCCATCCGATTGTTAAATTACCAAAAAAAAACAGCTGACAACAACCCTGAAAATCCCAACTTAAGATACCGCCTTACCCTATCTCAACTCGAAGAAGGACAACCTTTGGACGCTATCGCCAACTGCAAAACTATTCTCCGGACTTCACCTAAATTTCTCGAAGCTGCAAACCTCCTCTCGCGCATCCTTTCCACCCATCCTAAGGAAAAAGTCCGCAGCCCGCAGGAATCTCTAGCTCTCGCCTCCCGTCTTTGCCTGATCTCCAAAAACCGCAATGCCAACCACCTCCTCAGCCTAGCCTACGCTCAAGCCAATCTTAGAAAGTTTGACGAAGCTACCAAGAAGCTCAAGCTTCTCACCAACGTCGCTCCACCTGGATCCAAGTTCACAAAGGAGGTTGAAGCCGCTCTCGTAAAAACAAAAGCCAGTCAACCCATTCGCAATATCCTCTGGAAATAATTAAGCAACAGCGGCCGCGACACAGCCGCCACAAAATATTTTTCCACTCGTTATTTAAAAAACTTCGCGCCTTTGCGCCTTTGCGGTAAATTCGCTCTGCACACCAGCACATGATCAACGACCCAAGCTCCGCCATCGCCTCGCAACTCGCCATCACAATTGATGGTCAGCTAACCACGTTTACCGAAGGCGAAACCATCTACCAAGTTGCCACTCGTCTCAAAAAAAACATCCCGACCCTCTGCTACGACGATCGGCTCGATGCTTTCGGCGCATGCCGCCTTTGCGTTGTAGAAGTCGATGGCATCCGTAACCCCGTCGCGTCCTGCACCACCAAAGCCAATGACGGGATGGTCGTCAAAACCGCCCCACCCAAAATCGAGAAGATGCGCAAAACGCTCCTCGAAATGGTCGCTTCCGAAAATCGTCAAATCGACGTCAATCCCCTGCGTGGCCTCGCCTCCCAAGAACTGTCCACGCTTGTCAACAAATACGGAGCCCGCAACGACCGCTTCAAGGGAGCAAAATCAGGCACCTCAAACCTTAAAGACGAAAACCCCTTTATCCTCCGTGACTACGAGCAATGTATTTCTTGTTACCGTTGCGTTCGCGTCTGCGCTGAACAGGAGGGCGATTACGCCATCACGGTCGCCAACCGTGGTTTCCAAACCCAAATTACCACGGAGTTTGACAGCGACCTTCGCGATTCAGATTGCACCTTCTGCGGACAATGCATCCAAACCTGCCCCACCGGCGCTCTTGCCGACAAGAAGGCTATCCGCGCCGAAACCCTCCCAGAGCCAGTCAAGAAGACTCGTACCGTCTGCCCGTATTGCGCCGTCGGTTGTTCTATTGATCTTATGACCAAAGGGGACAAAATTGTCGGCGCGCAACCCGCGATGGACGGCCCGGCTAACAAGGGGGCTCTTTGTATCAAGGGTCAATTCACTTACGATTTCATCCAGCACGAAGACCGGCTCAAAAAACCACTTATTAAGCAAGCCGACGGCACCTTCAAGGAGGTTGAATGGGACGAAGCACTCAAGAAAGCCGCCGAAGGATTTGCGAAAGCAAAAGCAAAATACGGCCGGCACAGTATTTTCGGCATCGCCTCCGGCCGGGCACCACATGAAGCCGCCTACTCGATGCAAAAATTTATTCGGGCCGGCTTTGGAACTCATCATATCGATAATTGTAGTCGAGCCTGACACGCTCCCACTGTGGCCGGTCTGGCCGCTCAAATAGGAAGAGGCGCGATGTCTAATCCCCTCGCGGATATGGACAAGCCCGACACCATCTTCGCGATCGGCACCAACATGACCGAGTGCCACCCCGTCGCTGCTACCGGCCTCAAAAAAGCACTCACCAAAGGAGCTAAACTCGTCGTCGCAGACCCGCGTAAAACCCGCCTCGCCGAACTCGCCCACCTCCACCTCCCGATCCGCGTTGGTTCCGACGTAGCCCTCCTTCTCGCAATGGCCCACGTCATCGTCCGCGATGGACTCGCCGACGAACAATTCATAGCAGAGCGTTGCGCCGACTACGAGGAATTCCAAAAACACCTCAAGGAATTCACTCCAGAGTGGGCTTCCGGAATCTGCGAAGTCCCCGCCGCCGACATCGAAACTGCTGGCAAACTTTACGGCTCTGCCAAACTCGGCGCGATCTATTACACGCTCGGCATCACTGAGCACATTTGTGGGGTCGACAATGTCCAGTCACTTTGCAACCTCGCACTCCTCACCGGAAACCTTGGAAAGGAAGGCACTGGCATCAATCCGATGCGCGGGCAGAATAATATCCAAGGCGCCGGAGACTGCGGAGCTGTTCCTGCCAACTACCCTGGGTTCCAGCCCGTGGCATCAGCGGAATCACATGAAAAATTCAAGGCTGCTTATCAACAGCCAGATATGGATCTTGGCAACCCAATGACCAAGGTCACGGCCCTCAATCTTTGTGGAGCAGCAGAAAACGGAATCCACGCCATGCTCATTAATGGCGAAAACACCGTTGTCACTGATCCTGACAAAAACCACTGTGAAAAGGCCCTGAAATCTCTCGATCACCTCGTCGTCGTTGACATCTTTCTCACCGAAACCGCGCAGATGGCCGACATCGTCTTTCCAGCATCCGCCTGGGGAGAAACCGACGGCGTTCAAGCCAACACTGAGCGCCGCGTTCAGCGCCTTCGCAAAGCCGTTCCGAGCTACGGAGATTCAAAACCAGACTGGTGGATCATCGCTGGCATCGCCAAAGAACTTGGCATCCCCGGTTTCGAATTTGAGAGCGCCAAAGACGTCTTCAACGAGCTCTGCTCACTCAGCCCGATCTACAAAGGCCTCAATTGGGACAACATCGGCGATGGTGTTTACCACTGGCCTGTCCCTGAAGAAGGCCACCCCGGCACCCCGCGACTTCACGAAAGCGAGTTCAAAGATGGGATGCGCGGCAAATTTAAAGTTATTGGCTACCGCGACCCAGCCGAAGTGATAGACGCCGATTACCCTGTCTGGCTCACGACCGGACGACGCCTTCAAGCCTATCATACCCGAACCCAAACCGGACGCGCTAGTGGGATCGACTACCTTCTTGCCGAAGAGACCCTGGAGATTCACCCCAAAGATGCCGAAGACTGGGGATTGATCGACGGAGCTATGGCGAAAATGGCCAGCCGCCGCGGCGAAATCGAACTCAAGGTCGAAACTACCAGTCGCTCTCCAAGAGGCACTGTCTTTACAAGCTTCAGCTTTGCCGACACCAACGTCAACGTCCTTACCGGCTCAGGATACGATCCTGTCACCCAAACTGCTGAATTAAAAGTTTGCCCCGTGCGTATTCGCCCGTCCTAGGTGACCCTGGTTTCCTCCTTCGTGATTTGGGGAATTTAGGCGGGAATCCTTACCAAGTCTCTTTTATCGGTTTGCTTAGCTCCAAGTTTTTCCCCTTGTGGAAATTTGAGTTTTTCATTCCTTGTTCATTGCAACGGGCCTGCCAAGACTCAAAGGCATGACAAAGGAAGAAATGTCAAACTGGTCGGCAATCTTTGAGTCCGCGATTGAATCAGGAGATCCTGCCCATGATCTAGAACACATCCGCCGAGTTGTTCTTAATACAAAAAAAATTGCCGCAACCGAGAATCTCTCGATGGAAGTTCTTCTGCCCGCTGCCTGGCTTCATGACTGCGTCCATGTTCCCAAGAATTCCTCCGAACGATCTAGCGCTTCTCAATTCGCAGCCGATAACGCCATCATCATCCTCAGGCAGCATGGATATCCACAAGAACACTTCAAGGCCATCCACCACGCTATTGAGGCTCACAGTTTTTCTGCCAAAATCACCCCGTCGACCATCGAAGCAAAAGTCCTCCAAGACGCTGATCGCATTGATGCCCTTGGCGCAATTGGCCTGAGCCGATGCCTCATGCTTGGGGGACATATGGGGTCAGGCCTCTACCACTCGGAGGATCCATTCGCAAAAAACCGTCCGCTAAACGATGCCAATTACTGCATCGACCATTTTTACGCCAAACTCCTAACCCTTAACAACACCATGCAGACAAAGGCAGGAAAAGCCTTGGCCGAAAAACGCACCAAATTTCTTAGCGATTTTCTCGAACAACTTAGAACTGAAATCCCAGATATGTCCTGAAATGCCCTCTTGCCTTCCACCCCCCATTTCTCCAGAACTTAATCTTACCTATTCACCATGCCTTTTCTACTCCTCTTCTTACTCATTCCCTCATTCGTATCAGCGGCCGACCCCTACCGCTTCGAAGTCAAAACCATCGCGGAAGACTTCGCGCGCCCCATGGGGATGGACCTAGGGCCTGACGGCTCAATTTACCTCATCGAACTTCAGGGCAAAGTTAACCGTATTCATCCTACAACTGGAAAGCGGACTATCCTTGCTGAAATTGAAGTTTTCGGAGAACAAGAAAATGGACTTCTCGGCATCGCTCTCGATCCCAACTTCAAGCAAAACAACCACCTCTTCCTTCTCTATTCACCAGCAAATTTTATCGGACAGCGAATCAGCCGTTTTACAATCAAAAAGGAGACTCTCATCGATGAGAAAAAGGTCATTGAATGGAATACTCAACGCCGTGAATGTTGCCACCACGGTGGCATGCTAAAATTTGGTCCGAATGGTTGCCTCTTCGCTTCCGCCGGAGACAACACTCATCCTTTTGGTGACTCAGCGTCATATGCACCCATCGACCGACGCCCTAACCGAGAACCATGGAATGCCGAAAAATCCTCCGCCAACCCCAACGATCTTCGCGGCGGATTGATTCGTATCAAGGTGCAGCCTGATGCAAGTTATACCATACCCGAGGGAAACCTCTTCCCTCCCGGAACCAAAGGGACACGCCCCGAAATCTACGTGATGGGCTGCCGCAACCCTTGGAAATTTTCCATCGACCCTAAGTCAGGTCACCTCTACTGGGGGGAAGTCGGACCCGATGCCGGAAAAGATGGACCTCGCGGACCCCGGGGACACGACGAAATTAACCAAGCCCGCAAAGCTGGTTTTTTCGGCTGGCCCTACTTCATCGCCGATAACAAGCCCTACTCGCGTGTCGACTTTACCAACGGAAAAGTCGGCCAAAAGTTCAATCTTAAAAAGCCTATTAATGATTCACCTCTTAATACCGGACGAAAAGATCTTCCCCCACCTCAGCCCGCTTTAATCTTTTATCCTTACGCAGATTCAAAACAATTTCCTGAGCTCAAAAAAGGAGGTCGCACCGCCTGCGCCGGCCCCGTTTTCCACTACAATCCTAAGTTTGAGAAAACCGGAGGTTTCCCTAAAGAATTTGATCACTGCCTCCTTTTTTGGGACTGGCACCGTCCTTTCATTAAATGGGGAAGACTTGATGAAAATGAAGATCTTGTCGGTATCGAAAATTTCTCAATTCCTGCCAAAATTAAAAGACCTTCTGACGCCCTTTTTGCACCCGATGGGACTCTTTGGTTCATCGATTACGGAGCTACATGGGGAAACAACAAGGACGCCAAACTTCTCCACATCAGCTATCGGCATGGAAATCTCGCCCCAGTCGCACAATTTACAATCGACAAAAAGAATGGCCCCCTCCCGCTAAAGATAAAAGTTAATGGCTCTATTTCCAAAGACCCTGAAGGCACACTTTTAAAATTCGCTTGGCTCAAAGATGGTAAGGCTGTCTCAACTGACGCAAAAACCACGCTTATTTTCACTGAGCCCGGAGACCACCCCATCACCTTAAATGTCACAGATGCGCAGGGCGCTACCAATAAGTTCACCCAATACGTCAGCGCCGGGAACTCCCCGCCCAAACTCACTTTTCAATCACCCCTCGACGGATCTTTTTACACCCTAGGAAAACCTCTTAAATATCGCCTTGCGATCCAAGACAATGAGGAAGGTAATTCGAAGTTAAAGCCGAATTCCTTTGCTTCAACCGTAGTGACCCTAGCTCCTCTCGCTAAAGTCTCTCCCGGCCTCTCCGCCATTCGTGCCTCCGACTGCTTCAATTGCCACCATGCTTCGCAAAAACTGATCGGCCCCTCGTTCAACGACATCGCCAAGCGCTATAAAGGCAATGCAGCAGCCTTTGATAGCTCTGTCGAGAGGGTCATAAAAGGCTCTTCGAAAGTCTGGGGCGAAATCCCTATGCTTCCGCACCCAAATCTTAAGCGTAACCAAGTCGCATCCATGGTCCGGTGGATCTACTCCCTCTCCGAGAAGAACACACCGCAAGTCTCTCGCGGCATTGAGGGGAATATGACACCATCAAGTGTAAATCAATCACTCGAGCTATCCGCAAATTTCACCGACCTTGGGGCATACGAAGGCAAAGCCACTCCACTTTCAGGAGGCACTTCGATTCGACTCCACCCGCGCACCATTGAGGCTGAAAATTTTTCCTCTCACAAAGGCCCCCAAATCCTCGATGGTGATGGCTTCAAGTTCGTTGGAGCAATTAATCACTCCCACTGGATCGAATACCCCGGATTCCGGATTAAAGACTGTAAAAACTTCACCGTCCGATACGCCTCGGGGGGCGCGGGAGCAAAGATTACACTCACCGCTAATGGGAAAAAGATTGCTGCCGCCGAAATTAAACCCACTGGTGGCTGGGATAAATGGAAAGAAACGACTGTCCCCCTCAGAGACCTACCCGACGGGCTCGTAGATCTTCGCCTTACCTTCACAAATCCCGGCAAACAACATCTCGTAAACCTCGACTGGATCCACTTCGAATAAGAAGACCCATTGATGAAAAATTTCCTCCTCTTTTTCTGCATCTTCGCTTTTCTGCGCGCCGCTGACCGACCGCACATCATACTCGTTATGGCCGATGATCAAGGTTACGGGGACTGCGGATTCACCGGCCATCCCTATGTAAAGACCCCCAACCTCGACGCGATGTCACAAAATTCGGTCATCTTCGACCGATTCTATGCTGGGGCCCCCGTCTGCTCACCCACCCGCGCTAGCGTTATGACCGGGCGCAATCCTGTCCGTGTGAACGTTCCCAACCACGGGCACTATCTCCGCCCTCATGAAACCACCATCGCCGAAGCCTTAAAAACAAACGGCTATCTGACCGCTCACTTCGGTAAGTGGCACATCGGATCAGTTCAGAAAGAGAGTCCCACCTCGCCGGGCGGTCAAGGTTTCGACCACTGGCTCACCGGGCTAAATTTCTTCGACCGGGAGCCATATCTCTCTCTCAACGGTAAGTTCCAGCAATTTCAGGGCCAAGGCACCATCATCACGATGGATCACGCCCTCGCCCATCTGAAATCTCATAGCTCCAAACAACCAACTTTCACCGTCATCTGGTTCCCCTCGCCTCACCTTCCCCATCAAGAGACCTCATCAAATCCCAACCTCTACAAGGGGAAGCCCCATGCCCCCTACTATCAAGAAATCACCTTAATTGACGAACAGATAGGGAGACTTCGTAAGACCCTTCGAGATCTCAAAATCGCAAACAACACTCTCCTCTGGTACACATCGGACAACGGCGGGCTCGTGAAGGAATCCTCTGGTGGTCGAGCGAAGAAAGGCTCGGTTTATGAAGGTGGGCTTCGCGTTCCATCTATCATCGAATACCCGTCTGAATTTGAACCAACCCGCATATCCGCTCCCACAAGCTCGACCGATATTTATCCAACGCTCCTCGCCTTGACGAAGATCAAAGTTGAAAATCAAACTCCAGTTGATGGGATCAATCTTGTCCCTTTTATTAAAGGAGAAGAAAGCAAACGTTCCAAACCTATCGGCTTCTGGCATAATTTTACTGGAGGACAATCAACCCGGAGCGACGCCATTATTAAAAAACTCATGGAAGCGCAACAAGGGGGCGAGCCAAATCCTTTTCCAGAACGCGTTTTAAAAAACGTGAACATTTTTCCAAAATACACTACTAACTCCCATCAAAGTGGTCACGCCGCCCTTCTCGCCTGGCCCTTTAAAATTCATGCCATTTACGGCAAGAAGAAAACCACTTGGGAGCTTTATGATCTCTCAAAAGATCCTATGGAGAGCAAAGTGCTCAACGAGAAAAAAGCTAAGTATTTTTCCACAATGCAAAAGCAGCTCACAGCTTGGCAAAAATCAGTGTTGCAAAGCCACTCCGGCCACGATCTCCAAAACCGATAACCACTTCCCTCAACGGATGGGTCGACCTTACGAATAAATAACGCAACCTCTCAAAATGAAATCTATCTTTATCTTGATGCTCTGCGTCTCCGCGACTCTGCATGCGAATGAACGCCCCAACATCCTCTGGCTTTCAGCCGAAGATATCAACGCCCACTTTGGCTGCTATGGTGACCCAAATGCCATCACCCCTCACCTTGATCAGCTAGCTCAGGAAGGAGTCCGTTACACCAATGCTTTCACCGCCGCTGGAGTCTGCGCACCCTGCCGATCCACCATTATCACTGGCATGTATCAAACGACCATCGGCACCATGCACATGCGGAGTAGCGCCATTCTTCCGGGCTCTATCAAACCCTTTCCTTTCTACCTTCGAAAATCCGGCTACTACTGCACCAACAATTCAAAAACAGATTACCAATTTCAAGCACCCAAAGAGACCTGGGATGTTAGTAGCAGCAAAGCCCATTGGAAGAACTCAAAGGATAGCAAATCTCCTTTCTTTTCTGTATTCAATTTCACTGGCTGCCATGAAAGCGGGATTGCAGGGGAATCAAAATACAAGTCCGTCACCAAAAACCTCTCGTCTGGTGAAAGACAAGATCCATCCAAATTAAAAACTCTTCCACCTTATTACCCTGACACTCCTCGGGTTCGCGAAGACTGGAAACGCAACTATGAACTCATCACCTCCATGGACGCGTGGGTGGGTTCTCATATCGCCGCTCTTAAAAAGGCCGGACTCTACGAAAACACTATTATCGTTTACTGGTCCGATCACGGCGTTGGCCTTCCCCGAGCTAAGCGCTGGCTTTACGACTCGGGGACTCGTATTCCCCTTATTGTGCGAATCCCCAAGAAATTCAGAAATCCCGGCCAAGGGGAACCAGGAACTGTTGATAGTCAGCTGGTGAGCTCCCTCGACTTTGGTAATACGGCACTCAATCTTGCGGGCCTTCCAGCTCCACCGATCACACAAGGACGCGCTTTCCTTGGAAAGAACCTCTCTCCCCCCCGCGATTACATCTATGGAGCCCGCGATCGCATGGATGAAAGATACGACATTATCCGCAGCGTCCGTGATAAGCGTTACCGCTACATCCGCAACTACGAGCCACTTAAGCCATACTACCAGTACATGAACACTCCTGAAAAAGGGGCCACCATGGAGGAACTTCGCCGCGTTGCTGCTACCGGGCAGATGCCATCAGCCATGAGGCTCTTCATGGCCGATCGCAAGCCGGTCGAAGAATTTTACGATCTCCAAAACGATCCACACGAAATCAACAACCTCGCAAACGATCACAAGCACAAAGACCAGCTCGAGAAATTTCGAGAGGTTCACAAGGAATGGATCAAAGAAACCCGAGATCTCGGTCTCATACCCGAACCCGAGATGGTCCTTCGCGAAAAGAAAGCCGGATCCCGCTACGACATTCTCGCCAAGACTGAGGATAACACTCTCCCCGAGCGACTGGGCCGCATGGCTTCCCTCGCGTCCGAAGGCGAGCAAGCTCTTCCAGAACTTCTCAAGGGCCTTAAAGATAAAGATGCTGCCGTCCGGTTTTGGGCTGCCACCGGCATCGGGAACGTCGGCAAACCTTTGAAAGAGGTCACGACTGCCTGCCTCGGAATACTGGAAAAGGAAGGCTCCACGATTGTCAGAATCGCCGTAGCACGCGCCCTTCTCCGAATGCAAACAGAGGAGAAGAAGGCCATAACCGAGCTATCAAAATCTTTAAAATCCGCAGAACAATGGTCTCGTCTCCACGCCGCTATAGTCCTCGATGAAGCTAACGAGAAGGCCCGCCCCGCTCTTCCAGCTCTGAAAAACGCCCTCAAAAATCAACCCAACAAGTATATCGTCCGCGTTGCTAACAAGGCCGTCAATGACCTTCTTGGAACCGCTAATACTGTCAAATAAAACGATCCTATGCCAGCTGCTCGTCAAACTGCTTACGAGATCTTCCACCACCAAAAGGTAGACCTTCTTCTCCATCTCCTCTCGGACTCGATCTGTGAGTCACCTGTCCTCGTCTTCGTCCGAAGCAAGGAAACACTTCACTCCCTAAACACTGCCGCAAGTCGGCGCGATTTAGCGACCGAAAATATTTCAGGAAATAAAAAACCGGAAGTTCGTGAACGTTTACTCAGCCAACTTAAAGACAACTCGATTGACGTTCTCTTCGCCACCGAATCGATTCTTCGGGGAAGCGATCTCTCGGGTATTGCTACGATTATTCACTTCGACCTCCACGAAATTGACTCGGATTATCTCGAGCACGTTCAATCGAGTTCCTCTGAAGTCTCCACCTTTGTCACCAAGAGTGATCAAAACCGCTTGGAATCTTTGAAGAAGCTAGCCGAGGGAAACCTAGAAAACCTTCTCGCAGAGAGTTTCACCTATGACAAACAACCCCGCTTAATTAGGACTCAATCCAAAAAGGGTCAGAGCAACAAAACAGGCTCCAAGCCGCTCCAGCACAAAAAGCCCAAGCTTAAAAACAAAGGCCCACGCCGTAAAACCGGGCGAACACGAAAACGATAAATTACGGGAAAATCTTTTTCAGCTCCACTGGCGTAAAGGTTGTTTGGCGCCCTTTGAGCTTCTCGCGCGTCGCCTTGACGATTTCGACCTTCATTGCCGATTGATTATTTCCCCACGCATGTCTGATGAAAGTTGAAACATCCGCCAAGTCAGCATCATCAATCTGCGGGGCATCTTTCAAACCGGGCATAGCAGCCGCGGGAGTGTATTTTTTGCCATTCACTTCAATTGGCCCCATCAGACCCTGAAGTAAGATTGCGGACAGACGCTCCGACGACCCATTCACCCAACTTGATTTCAGTAACGGTGGCCCTAATTGCTCAAGCCCATTTCCATCCGAACCATGACAGGCCATACAGTTGGTAATATAAAATTTCTCACCCCGGTGGAACGACTCGCGATGCTCCTTATTCCTTGGAGCCTTAAATGCTGAAGCTGTTGTTTTGGGAGTCATACAATGCTTTAGGTATCCAAGGAATTTCTCATCCCTAAATCCCTCTCCAAGAGCCTCCCGAAAGATTAGTTCTCGCCCTTCGAGCCCGCTAATCGCGGCCTCCCTAAAAAAAGGAGCTTCTATGTTATTCAAAAGAACCTTTTCAAGCAGCACGAGAGCGTCTGCTGAGGGAAATCGCCCTAAGCTACCAGCAAGTTGACGTTGCACTAGAAGATCAGGATTGGCGGCAAGTCTTTCCAAGATCGACATCGCCGCAATAAGGTCAATAGACGGGAGACACTCAGCCAATCGAATTGCTGATTCCAATACATAAGGATCCTCGGAAGTCATCGCAGCTTTGATCGCAGCCAGATTAATACGCCCCAATCCCTCCAAAGTCCAAAGAGCATGAATCTGGCCAAATGGCTGACTATGATCGCCAGCTAGAGCGATGAGCGCCGGCACTACTGAATCGTCTCCCGCGTCAATGATCAACTGCTGGGCCGTATCGCGCCACCAACCATTTGAGTGAGCAAGAATTGCAACTAGCTCTCCAGGCTTTTTGCCAAGCATTGCAGGCTTTACCCCTCTCGGATTTTTGCGGTGCTTAATTCTATAAATTCGCCCAAGACGTGGATGGCTCTCAAGATTACGATGTTGAATATGTTCGCGCAGATACTTCGTGAGGTAATGTTTGTGCTGAATGATTCCGTGATACATATCGATTGCATAAATCGTGCCGTCTGGAGCATTGAAAAGATTGACTGGACGGAAACGCTCATCGGTCGAAGCCAAAAACTCCCGCTCCCCCATAAGATGCTCACCTGTCAGCAGGCCATCTTTGCGACTGACATGAATCATGCGAATGAGATTGGCGGTTGGCTCACAGAAGAGCGCTGTATTTTGAAACTCAGGAGGAAATTGATCACCACGATAGGCCACTGGACCAGCAGCCCCAGTCGCAGCAGTAAGATAGCCCTTGTCATCAATGGCGCCTTCTCCACCACGGTTCACACCAGGAGTGATTCGCGCTGGATAAAGTTTATCCCGATATGAAATATGCCGCCCATGGGCACGACCCAACTGAAAGTTGGGATTCTTCATAAGGGTGTTTGGCAGCAACTGATCCGCTTTGATTCCAAACCAGTTTTCGTTATAGTAAAGACGCCCATAGTTATCCTGTGATAATCCCCACTGACCACGAAACGAGGTCTTTTCTTTTACCCATTCGCCATCCACCTCCCTATATCGGGCATCCGATTTCACGTTATAGATCCAATTATCCAATCCTCGAAAAAGAGCATTCGCGCGATGCTCCACGTTGGCATCTTGCGTGTAATTTTCATCGACCACCGTCCTCTTCCCGGCTTTCCCATCAACATTCTCGACGAAATAGAGCTTCTCATGTCCCCCGAAAAGAACGCCATTTTTATAAAGCGCAATTGAGCGGGGTTGATTCAAGCCATCCAGAAAGACACTCGTCTTGTCATAAACACCATCGTTGTTGGTATCCTCGTGAATTGAAATCCGTCCAGTCGGCGCGTCCTCTCCTTCACCATTAGCATTTGGCATGTAAGAACGCATCTCGACAACCCACATTCGGCCGTTTCCATCAAAACGTAGTGCAAGCGGATTTTGTACCGCCGGCTCGTGGGAGACTAGGCTCATCTCAAATTCCTTGTGCAGACGAAAGGTCTCCAGCGCTTCCTTCGGTTTCAAAGCCGGCGCCGCCGGAATCTCGTCAAATGGAATGACGTAAGTGTAGCCCTTCTTTTTTTTCGGCTTGGGAGCGTCTTTTTCTTTAACCTCATCAAGCTCGAGTCGCTGAATCCAACAATTACGAAACTCTACTGGATTGTGATGCCCCTGGAACTTGATCGGTCCAGGTGCCGGCCCTTCTTTTTCACCCGCACCTGTTTTATTGGTCAGAGCGTAGTCATCGTGAATGAGAACTCCATTTTGTTGAACACTAATACGAGCATTCTCAACCCGTTTTCCATCCTTGAACCGAGCCGCCCGAAAAACGATATCGTAACTTTGCCACTCCCCCGCTGGTTTTGAGACTAACTGGTCTGGCTTCTTTTGGCGGTAGAGACTTCCGGCATAACTCGCTTTGTAGTCCTCTTCGGAAACACCGTGTGAATTTAAAATCTGCAGTTCATACCGTTTCTGAATATAGATCCCTGAATTCCCATTCTTTTCAGCATCCACATTTGGAACGCTGTTTACGTTGAATTCCAAGTGCATGCGAAAGTCGAAATACACACCCGGAGTCACCAGACTGTCCCACTTCGGCGAAGCAGTCAGGACGCCCTGATCAAAAACCCACTGGCTCTTAACCTTCTCGGACTCGGGAACGAGCGTATACCCTCGCTCCCCAACCAACTGCACCGCATCCGCAGGACGTTTCCCATTAAAAAGACCTTTCGTAATTCCGGCCAGAGGATCTTCAGCCGCAGCCAAATAGCCGGGAAAAGTAAAGAGGAGGAGTAAGCGGCGGCACTTCAAGGTCATGAAGAGAGGCTAGAGTTACCTTTCCCATCATCAAGCCACAACCCATGAAAACCTTACCCCAATTTGGGTATGCGGCGCGGATCACCTAGAAGGCGAAAACTCTATCCACTGCCCTTCTTTAAGCTCATCGAGAAGCTCAAGATCACCAACTGCCTCGCGGTGGAGAGAAATGACCTTTAGAGAAAAGCTGGCAAACATTCTTTTAATTTGATGATGCTTACCTTCAAAAATCGTGAGCCGACATTTACTTGGGCCTAACAAATGCACAACAGCCGGTGCCGTGATCACCTTTTCTTTAGCGAACCACATCCCCGCCTCAAAGGTCGAAACAACCTCAGATCCGATTTCACCATCAACCTCGACCAAATATCTTTTCCCAACCTTCTTCGAAGGATCGGTGAGTGACTCAGAATAACAGCTATCATTCGTAAGAACCACCAGCCCAGAAGTGAAGCGATCAAGCCTCCCCGCCAGATGAAGTTTCCCAGCCCACTCTACCCCTATCAAGTCAATGACGGTCCGATGCTCGGAATCGATCGTCGCGCTCACTATGCCCCGAGGCTTGTGAAGCATCACGTATCGAGGCACTTCGTTTTGAACAACCGCCCCATCGACTTCCACCTGATCAAACCTTCCGATCAGGGTCTTGGCGTCCTCGCAAACCCGGCCGTTTAAAACAACTTTTCGAGACTCAAATATCTCGCGAGTCCGGCGCTTTCCAGCTCCGGCCCATTTCCCAACCAAACGATCCAGCCGCATCTAACCGACAAGATCACCAATACTACCAAATCCTGGCTCAAAGAGCCTTCGGAAGGTTCTCGCCGCATAACCATCTGTCATCCCTGCCAGAAAATCGCAAACCAGACGGGCCTTCTTTCCGGGAGTTTCCGCTTCCTCGATTTCAGCAGCATCTGCTTGTGGTAATAGCGCAAAATCCTGTCCATCAATCGTCTCCCCAAGGACATAGCGCTTCTCCATCACTTCCCATAAACGCCTCAGCATGTAGCTCCCCTTATGTTCCAGCTGCTTGAGCTGGGGAGACAAAAACACGACCTCATAAGCAAGACTTTTGAACAACTCGCTCTCTGCCCTTACCCCAGGCTCGATCACCAAATCCAAAGCATATCGATGACTAGTTCCGCTCAGCAGATTTGCAGCCGGAACCAATGTGACCGATTGGATGTATTTCCCGATGCGCTTCCCAACAAAAGCCTCGATACGTTGCCCTCGAATCGCTTTCAAAAGCCCACCCAGTGGAGAATCATCCGAAGCTTCGTGGCCTCGACTTTCGGCCCAGCGTTCGATCCTCTCCACCGTGAGGAATCCCGCTCTCACCGAGTCAGCAAGATCATTGAGCGAGTAGGCAGTATCATCAGCCCAATCCATGATCTGACATTCGATGGATTTAAAACCATCTCTCTCGTCACCCGGTGGTAGTTCGGCTGGGAAATCATTCTCAGCCATGGCCCAACTTAATTCCTCGCTTTGCGTATCATAAAGGAAGTGATTCTTCGGCAACTGTCCTTTTATCACCCTCAGCTCGGACCAAAGTGATTTGTATTTCAAAACTCCGTCTAGAAAGGCTCGTGACGGATCCATTCCCCTTCGGCTTTGCGAAAAAATTCTTTGGGTAAGCAGTCGCAATGTCTGGGCATTCCCCTCAAATCCACCATAGCTTGCCATAAAATGATTCAGCGACCGTTCACCAGCGTGACCAAAAGGGGGATGCCCCAAATCATGTGAAAGACAGATCGCCTCGACCAAATCCTCATCGATAAAAAATTCATCACTCAGTAAATTACTTGAGTGCTTTAGCCAGTGGCAGATCGATTTTCCAATCTGGGCAACTTCCAGCGAATGAGTCAGTCGAGTACGGTAAAAGTCGTACTCTCCACTCCAAAAGACCTGCGTTTTACTCTGGAGTCTACGAAATGCTGTGGTGTGCAGAACGCGGTCCCGATCAATCTGGAAAGGCGACCGAAAATCACCCGAGGTGTCGTAGCCCGAAGCACGCTCGGTATCAAAGGCCTGGTAAAAACGATTCTGCACGCCGGAGAATAAACAGGTTTACACGGATCTTCAAGAACCACCCTATTTGATCGCTTTCTCCTTCAGATCAGGCAGTAAAACTGGATTGGCTCGTGCCACCATCCGACCAGGGAGCCTCACTTCGTATTCGCTAATTCGGGGAACCTTGTCCGGAAAATCCGTGCTCACAAACTGCGCCCCACTCGCGAGCGCCTTGTTTGCACGATTCTTATCATTGGCCCGGGCTTCAACCGTATTGGTATCGGCTCGCGTCCGAACCATGAACCCCGCTTTGACAAGTTGCTGAATTTCTCGAAAACCAGCAATTGGATCATTCCGCTTCATCCAGGCTGCCGCTGGATGATCGGGCCCCACACTTACAAACAGGAGCCGCTCTTCAAGACTCGGGTTTTCCTTAAGATATTCATCAAGATGACTTCCCTCGTTATCGAGACAAAACATGATCTTCCCCCTACATTTTTTCAATACTGGCCAACCTTTTTGAATGATAACATCTCGCAAATTTCCTTTATTCCCTCTTACGAAATCAGGCGTGATGATACGCTCCAGATCAAGCACCGAAAGAATCTCTTTCTCTAGCGCTTCCATCTGAGCCCGGTCAAACTTGAGTGGCTTTGGACCCAAAGGGTTTTCAGCGCGATCCTTCAATTCCACCAAAATCATTACTGGCAAATGATTGGCATTCTCATCCGACCATTTCTTCACCGAATCAAGCGCACTCTTAAAAGTCAGATGAACCGACTTTGCATCGAGCTTTGGTACATGCAGCACTTTCATCCCTGGTTTCCTCAGCGGGCTATCGATCGGGTCACTCGAACTTGAAAAAAGACCGCCTTCGGGATCGGCATAAACATCAAGTTCGAAATGCCGGAGGCCATTATCGAGCTGGTCACCCAAAGACTTACGAGTATAGTCCCAAGCCGTTGCGGCTTCTTTACTGAACATCCCAAGAAAATTCATTTGCGCCGAGGTCGGCGCAACATGATACGAATTGTGTGTTCCTACTATTTGGATCTGATTGAGCCGGAGCTCTCCCTGAATCGAAAAGGGCATAAATAATAAAAAAAGAAAAATCTTCATAACGGGATTAATTAGGAGGATGGTTTTACCAAGGAGAAGGCAAAGGGCTTCTAGTCGATCCGGAATTGCTTACCCAGCCTGGATTTTTGAGCCCGTTCCTCATTGCCCCTACGAAGTGTAGAATAGGGCTACTTCGATAATAAATTTTTAAAGATCGAAAATGAGCGGTTCCTTCAAAATCACGAGGCTCCTCTCCCACCCAAGCTTCACTATGGTCCGGAATTTTGAACCACTCGTCCCCCTGAGTTCCCATCACCCAAAGCCCGTCAACCTGATCATAGCTCTCGTTACAAGGCTCAATTAGACAGCTTCCGTTTTCAGGAATCACCCGGATCTGAGACAGCTGTGAGTTCGTTAAACCTTGGAAGGTTACTCGACCAGAAAAAGCCTTCTTTTTGCGGAATCCAGCCTCGGTCCTTGCCAAAGAGCCTGTCTCAGAAGGCTTTGACTCCGAATCCCATCCACAGGATACCAGAGCGAGCAGAAAGCAGCATGGCGCGATAAAGGAATTCACGGTTGAACTTTCCCTCAATGTAAAATGCTTCGCGAGATCAAAAATGCGTGACTGCCTCAAGCCTGCCATTGACAGTCATGCCTCCTGTGATCTGCTCGGGTCTAATGAGTGCCATAATCGAATGCTTTCTTGTCGCCCTGCGGTTGGGCCTCACTTCATTTGGAGGACCAGTGGCCCACGTGAGCTATTTCCGCGAAGAATACGTTGGGCGGCTCGAGTGGATTACCGAGTCCCGCTTCGCCGAAATCATGTCGCTCACCCAATTTATCCCCGGCCCGGGAAGCAGCCAACTCGGCGCGGCCATCGGCTATGAACGTGCTGGATTACTCGGCGGCTTCGCAACCTGGATTGGCTTCACTCTTCCTTCCTCCCTTGTTCTCATTCTGGTCGCCCTTGGGATCGGCGACCTCTCGGGAGATCAGGCCCAAGGAGCACTTCGCGGACTTAAATTGGTCGCTCTCGCCGTCGTCACGGGCGCCCTTCTCGGAATGCGTAAAAGCCTCGCCCCAGACCTTCGCCGGATCATTCTAGCCTTCCTCGTTCTCGTCACCCTCTGGGTTTTCTCCTATCAATGGATGACCATTTTGATGATAACGATCTCCGGAGCCATCGGGATCTTTACTCTCTCAGCGGGTGAAAAAATTGAAGAGCAAAAAACCGGCAAACGTGGTCTTCTCGGCTGGGGCGCTCTTGTTGTATTTTTTTTGCTCCTTTTTGTCTCGATGGGCGATAGCGGTCCACTCGCCGGAATTTATCGAGCAGGCTCCCTTGTCTTCGGCGGCGGCCACGTCGTTCTCCCCCTCCTCCAAGAAAGCATGGTCGAGGGTGGCTACATGTCGAATGAAGTGTTTCTTGGGGGCTACGGAGCAACCCAAGGAGTGCCCGGCCCGGTCTTCACCTTCGCGGCATTTCTTGGAGTCAAAGCGAACCTCTTTGACAATCCCTGGCTTGGAGCTGGAGCCGCACTCATCGCCGTTTTCCTTCCCGGCATGCTCCTCCTTGGAGGCACCATGAGGATTTGGGGACGCCTTCGAGGTAAACGCTGGGCCCAACGCGCAGTCAACGGAGCCAACGCTGGCGTTGTGGGAGTCCTTGGAGTTGCCCTTCTCCGCATGGCCACCGATCAAAGCACCCTGACTGGGTGGATCGATTTCGGCTGTGTTGCCATTTTCTTCCTGATCTTGCGCAAAAAAATCATCCCAGTTTGGGCTCTCGTCATCATCTCAGCTACGGGAGGTGCTCTTATCACCTAGAAGCGCCCGAGATGCTTGCTTTCAGGGAATTTTCCGTACATCTTCCCCGCCCCGCGAAGAAATCGCGGTTTTGCCATGGGAAAGACTCTTTATCAGAAAGTTTGGGACGCTCACACAGTGGGAACCCTGAGCGATGGACGCACACAACTCTTTATAGGAACTCACCTCATTCATGAGGTCACCAGCCCGCAAGCTTTCGGGATGCTTCGTGATCTCGGCCTGAAGGTGAAATACCCTTCACGGACCTTTGCCACCATTGACCACATCGTTCCCACCATTAATCAGGACGAACCCGCCGATCCCCTCGCGGCCGATATGATCGATGCAATTCGCAAGAACTGCGATGACTTCGGCGTGACTTACTTCGATCTCAAGTCAGGCAAGCAAGGCATCGTCCACGTGGTTGGCCCCGAGCAGGGTATCACCCAACCCGGATCAACCATCGCATGTGGCGACTCTCACACCGCAACCCACGGGGCCTTCGGTGCCATCGCCTTTGGTATCGGCACCACCCAAGTCCGCGACGTTTTGGCCACTCAAACGATGGCCATGGAGTCTCTCAAAGTTCGTAAAATTGAAGTGAACGGTAAACTCCGTCCCGGAGTTTACGCCAAGGACGTAACCCTCCACATCATCCGTATGCTCGGAGCCAAAGGTGGCATCGGATATGCCTACGAATACTCAGGCACCACTTTCGACAACTTCTCCATGGAGGAGCGCATGACAGTCTGCAATATGGCCATCGAAGGCGGAGCCCGCTGCGGTTACGTTAACCCTGACGAGACTACTTTTGAGTTTCTGAAGAACCGCCCTTACTCGCCCACCGGCGATGACTGGGAGCAATCCATCGAAGAGTGGAAATCCTTTGCCACCGATTCGGACGCAGAATTCGACGATATTATTCGTATAGATGCCGAAGACATCGAGCCGACTGTCACTTGGGGAATTTCCCCAGATCACGGCATCTCCATCGACGAGTCTATTCCTGACCCTGCTGCCGCAGAAACCGACGAAAAAGCCGTCATTGAGGAAGCTCTCGCCTACATGAAGCTTCCTGCCGGAACTCCTATCAAAGGCATTCCTATCGATGTCGCCTTCATCGGCTCCTGCACCAACGGCCGCCTTTCCGACTTTCGCGAAGCTGCCAGGTTACTGAAAGGCCACAAGGTTGCCGATGGAGTCAAAGCGATTGCGGTTCCTGGTTCACAAATCACCGCGATCCAATGTGAGAAAGAGGGACTCGACAAGATCTTTCAAGATGCCGGATTTGAATGGCGGGCTGCCGGTTGCTCGATGTGCCTAGCCATGAATCCAGACAAACTCGTTGGCGATCAGATTTGCGCCTCTTCATCTAATCGAAATTTCAAAGGACGTCAGGGATCTCCTATGGGGCGCACTGTCCTAATGTCGCCAATTATGGTGGCCGCAGCTGCTGTCGAAGGCCATATCGCTGATGCCCGGGAAACATTCAACGTCACAGCCAACTCGGCGACCTAAACCATACGTAATCCATCAAATGAAATTCATTCTCTCACTCGCCGTTTTACTCCTACTCCTTCCAGTATCTGCTCAGGAATCAACCACGCTTGCTCCGATCGATGAGCTTCTTAAAATCATGAAATTCGAGCAAACCGTGATTGACAGCGGTGAAGCCGGCTTTGTCATGGTTGAAAAAAGTCTCGCCGGGCAAGATCTCAACAAAGAAGAAATGGGTGAAGTTAAGGACGCCTTCATCTCCTATATGACAAAAGTCGCAAGTGACCCACAACTAAAAATCAAGACGAAAGCAATTTATGAAAAGTCCTTCACTGATAACGAAATCACCGCACTCATAAGCTTTTACAAAACTCCAACGGGCAAAAAATCACTTGAAGTCATGCCTACACTCACCGGCGAGATAATGGGTTTCAGCCAGCAATTAGCTCAGAAACACGTCGGATCATTCCAGAATGCTCTCACAAAAATCCTCGAGCGCAGAGCCGCCCGCGGAGAACAAGAAGACGAATAAACCAATTATAATCATGGCTATCGCACCCATCACACAAGTTTCCGGCACCGCCATTCCTATCCCAGGCGCTGACATCGACACGGACCGTATCATCCCCGCTCGCTTCATGAAGTGTGTCACTTTCGACGGACTCGGCGAATACGCTTTCTATGACGTCCGATTTGATCCTGAATCGGGCGAAAAGACGGATCATCCTCTTAATGACGAACGCTTCGACGGCGCTTCCATTCTCGTTGCTGGTATTAACTTTGGCTGCGGTTCCTCCCGGGAACACGCCCCCCAATCACTCACGAAATATGGCTTCAGCGCTATCATCGCCGAGTCTTTTGCCGAAATCTTCTACGGAAATTCGACGACCCTCGGGCTTCCCTGCGTCAGCTCCACCCGCCAAAACATCGACATCCTCAAAGCGGCATGCACTGCAGACCCAACACTTGAAGTATCAATTGATCTCGATGCAATGACGGTCACCGCCGGAGATCTTTCTTTTCCTGTGGAGATGCCTGCCTCTGCGCGCCAAGCCCTACTGGCCGGTAAATACGACCCAATTAAGGAACTCCTAGATAACAACGACAAGATTGAAGCTACGGCCGCTTCACTCTCTTACGTTGGATAAGCTTGGGATCTCTCTCGAAGCCCTGTAACCATTTAGGTTGCAGGGTTTCTTATTGCCAAAATGACCCGCAAACCCACCCTGATTACGGCAATTCAAGTTTTTTATTTTGATTACTCAAAGTCCTGTGTAACTTTCCCCGTATGAAGAAATTGTCCCTCCTCGTATCCCTTCTCCTGTTTGGGGCCTGCAGCAACAAAGAAGAAGCCGCAAAAACTGATGAAACCGTCGTCACGACAATTGGAATGATTGCCGATGTCTCTCGCCAAATCGCAGGAGACCATCAAGAGATCATCAATTTAATCGGTGAAGGCATTGATCCACACATGCACCAGCCTAGCAAATCTGAGATCGACAAGATACAAAGAGCCGGACTCGTCCTCTATAACGGGCTTTTCCTTGAAGGGAAAATGGGAACTATTCTCAAGAACAGGGCAGATCAGGGCAATCCTGTCTCAGCAGTAGCCGAAGGAATTGAGATTCAAGTTTTGGGTTCTAGCGTCCCCGATCCGCACCTTTGGATGGACGTATCAATCTGGTCCAAAGTTGCTAAAAAAATTGGCGATGAATTGGCAGCTTTTGATTCCAAAAATGCCGATGAATACCAGAAGCGACGCAAAGAATATCAGATAAAGCTGAACGATCTCCATACCTATGCCCTCATGGTATTTCCAACTATCCCTAAAAAGCAACGGGTCCTCGTTACCGCACATGATGCCTTTTCATACCTTGGACGTGCCTACGGAATTGAAGTGCGTGGAATTCAGGGGATTTCAACAGAATCTGAAGCTGGGACAAAAGACATCAACGACTTAGTCACCTACCTCGTTGACAACAAAATTCCGGCAATTTTTGTTGAATCCTCGGTCTCAGAAAAGTCAGTCAAAACAGTAATCGAAGGTGCTGCCGAGAAAGGTCACACCGTAAAAATCGGAGGAGAGCTTTTCTCCGACGCCATGGGACCTGCCGGAACCTATCAAGGGACCTACATCGGAATGATGGATCACAACATCACCACTATTGTGAATGCCCTCGGAGGCAGCGCCCCCGAAGGTGGATTCCAAAACAAACTTAACGATTAAATGCGTCCCGAACACCCTCCTGAATTTCCTCTTGCGGTTCACGACCTCACTGTCGCTTATCATCGTAAACCCGTTCTTTGGGATGTTGAGTTAAACATTCCCAAAGGAACTCTGGCTGGGATTGTGGGACCTAACGGAGCTGGTAAATCAACCCTTCTTAAAGCTTGCTTAGACCTAATTCCAAAAACCTCAGGTGAAGCATTGATATACGGTAAACCATACGAGCAACAACGCGAGCTCATTGCCTACGTCCCACAACGTGAAAGTGTCGATTGGGACTTCCCTATCAGTGCTCTTGATGTCGTAACCATGGGAACCTACCAGAAACTTGGATGGTTTAAACGAATTACAAGATCACAAAAACAGCAGGCCCTTGAAGCTCTAGAAAAAGTCGGGATCAGCCACCTTGCCAAACGTCAAATCTCACAACTCTCAGGAGGACAACAACAACGAGTCTTCCTCGCCCGAGCCCTCGTTCAGGAGGCAGAGGTCTACTTTATGGACGAACCTTTCGCAGCGGTCGATGCCGCTACCGAACAAGCTATCATCGAGCTTCTCCAGGAACTCAACTCGAAAGGCAAAACCGTCCTCTGCGTGCACCACGATCTCGCCACCGTTTCGCGATACTTTGACTACCTTGTTCTTCTCAATATGCGCGTCGTGGCCAGCGGCCCTACCAGTGAAACCTTTACACGCGAAAACCTTCAAAAAACCTACGGCGGAAAACTCAATCTTCTCGACGATGTCGCCCAGGCTCTCAAAAACGTCGGACGCCCCTAAGAGGATAAAACCATGACTTGGGAACTTCTCAGCGAAACTCTTCGACTCGAACACTACAACACTCGTTTGGTGGTTTTCGGCGTAGCGTTTCTAGGAGCCACAGCGGGCCTCGTCGGAAGCTTCCTGCTATTGCGAAAGCAATCACTCCTCGGTGACGCCCTATCCCATGCCACTCTTCCAGGAATCGGCATCGCCTTTGCCGTGATGGCAGCAATGGGCTTAAGTGGAAAAAGTCTACCCGGCCTTCTCATCGGAGCATCTATCACTGGTCTCCTCGGCGTTCTTCTGGTTCTTGCAATTCGTAAAACAACCCGGTTGAAGGATGACGCCGCCATGGGAATTGTCCTCTCCGTATTCTTCGGTCTTGGAGTCGCAATTCTTAAAATGGTAGAACGAATCCCAGGCCAAAGCGCCGCCGGACTCGATGGCTTTATCTACGGAAAAACTGCTTCCATGATTTGGTCGGACTTTGTTCTCATAGCCATTATTCTTCTGATCACGATCATAGTCACGATTGCGATTCTCAAAGAACTTACCCTTCTCTGCTTTGATGCAGATTTTGCCTCAGCCCAAGGATGGCCTACTCTCTGGCTTGATATCATTTTAATGGCCCTCGTTACCGCGGTCACAGTCATAGGACTTCAGGCGGTTGGGCTCATTCTTGTGATCGCCTTTCTCATCACTCCACCAACCGCCGCACGCTTCTGGACCAATCGACTTGGATGGATGCTTTTTCTTTCTGCAACCATTGGAGCTATTTCAGGCTGGCTCGGCGTTTCAATTTCGGCCCTTTATTCTAACCTTCCGGCGGGTGCTATCATTGTCATTACCGCAGCCATTATTTTCCTCTTCAGCATGATCTTCGGCACCGCTCGCGGCATCCTTCCGCGCTACCTCCGACATCTGCAACTGCAACGTAAAGTCGGGCGCCAACACCTCCTACGCTCAACTTACGAAATCCTCGAAAACACCCAAAACGGGGAACCGCTTAAAAATCTTCCCATCTCGATGGATCTACTTCGGAAGCACCGATACTGGGGTAAGGGCGAACTCCCAAGACTGATTCGTCAGGGACGCTCCGAAGATCACATTGAACGCCAACCCTCGGGTGAACTTCGACTCTCCGAATCCGGATTTGGCGAAGCCTCTCGCATCACCAGGAACCACCGACTCTGGGAACTCTACCTCATTAAATACGCGGACATCGCACCAACCCACGTTGACCGCGATGCCGACATGGTCGAGCACCTTCTCGGTGCCGAAATCGTACATCAACTTGAAGCTGAACTGGACCTTTCCAAATCTACTATCGACTCACCTCACGCCATTGAACCTACTGAGCTTGAACTTCAAGCAAGACCCACAACTTAAATCTCTCCACCATAAAAAATGGAAACATCCTCTATCCTAACCCCCTGTTTCATTGAGACTCCTGCTACAGATCACCAAGAGACTATCTTTTTTCTATCAGGTCATAATACCACTTTAAATGACTTGGTAGACTTCGGTCACTTCGCCAGATCCACTAAACGCTTCTAAAGCTTTTGCCAATGAATTGGACCGCCAACGATTTTCACATCATTCTCGTCGGAGGATTATGCGCAATGGCGTGTGCGCTTCCGGGCACTTTCCTCCTCCTTCGCCGCATGAGCATGATGGGCGACGCCATCAGCCATGCGGTTCTCCCCGGATTAGCTATCGCCTTCCTCATCTCAGGATCCCGCGCTAATCTCTGGATGTTCCTCGGCGCGGCGATCGCCGGAATTCTCACCGCCCTTTTCACTCAATGGATCACCCGCTTTGGCAAAGTCGAACGCGGCGCGGCGATGGGAATTGTCTTTACGACCCTCTTTGCAATCGGGCTTGTCCTGATTCGCAAAGCTGCTGACCACGTTGATCTAGATGCCGGTTGTGTTCTTTATGGCGCCCTCGAGTACACCCCTCTAAATATGGTCACTCTCTTCGAGAATGAGACCTCTTTCTTCGCCGTCCCCCGTGCCGCTCTCGTCATCGGCGCAACTCTCCTTTTTAACGCATTGATCATCGCTCTCTTCTACAAAGAGTTCAAGCTGGCAGCCTTTGATCCCGGCCTTGCCCAAACTCAGGGCTTCCGACCTCAGTTCATGCACTATCTCCTCATGACCATGGTAGCTATCACGACTGTCGCGGCTTTTGAGGCAGTGGGATCCATCATTGTCATCGCTATGCTGATTGTTCCACCTGCAACAGCTTTTCTCCTCACACGAAATCTCCCCACCCTGATCCTCGTCAGCCTCATTGTTGCTGCCCTATCAGCTATCCTCGGACAAATAGCATCTCATATCCCACCCCTCCTCGGACTCCCCGACACCACAAGTTCAGGAATGATAGCGACCACCGCTGGTTTCTTGTTCCTCCTTGCTTGGCTGTTCGGACCAGAGGGGTTGATAAAAAAACAATCCAAACAGCTTGAGGCACCGCAGTTTGACTGAGCGGACAGATCCGCACAGGTGTCTCCCTTATTCAGCTTACAGCATGCAGAACTAGCGCTGTAGCTGGATCACTTTGATCAAAAACTTTAGTTCATCCATGGTTACCGAAAGCGGCGGCATGATGACAATTGTATTTAGAATTGGTCGAGTTAATACGCCACGCTCCCGAAGCTTCAGACAAAATTCCTGACCACATTCGCCAACATCAAACCCGAGGATGAGACCAACCCGACGAACCTCTTGAATCCACGGAATCTTCTTAAGCTCTCTTTCGAGATAGGCTCCTTTCTCTTCAATTCCTGCTAAAGTATTTTCGGATTCAAAAAGTGATAGATTTGCGAGAGCAACCGCGCAGCCTAAGGCATTTCCAGTATAACTATGACCATAGAAGAAGGTTCTATCTGGACCTTTGAAACCTTCATAAATTTCACACCTTGTCAGGGTCGCAGCAAGAGGCATCGTCCCACCAGTCAAACCTTTGGCCAGACAGAGGAAATCAGGGATAACTTCCTCATTTTGACAGGCAAACATCTTACCAGTTCTACCAAAACCAGTCATCACCTCATCCAAGATCAAGTGGACACCATGCTGTGTCGTCCAAGCTCTCAGATCAGCCAACATTCCTTTCGGCCACAGACGCATTTGATTCACGCCTTGAATCAAGGGCTCGATCACAACTGCAGAAGCAGTCTCAACGACAACCTCTGGTAGCCTCTGCAAATCTTCTAAGGAACCGACTCGGTAAACATTCAATCCGGTTTCTCCATAACCTTTGATAAATCTCGAAACCCCACCTACTGAAGATGCGCCAAGAGTGTCGCCATGGTAGGCGTTCTCAAACGCAATAATTCCCGTCCGTTCCTTTTGTTCATTCTGCTGTCGCCATTGCAGAGACATCTTAAAAGCCACTTCAAGCGCTGTTGAACCATCGTCTGAAAAAAAACACCGTTCCAAACTATCCGGAAAAAAGGAGCAAAGTTTTTCAGCCAACTCACTAGCTTTGTCATTTGCCAACCCTAAGTAAGAACTGTGGCAAAGCTTCGAGGCCTGATTCTGAATTGCTTCAACAATAACGGGGTGGCTATGACCATGAATATTTGTCCAAATGCTAGAATTAGCATCGAGATAACGCTTCCCTTCAAAATCAAAAAGCCAACTCCCCTCACCTCGACAAATCACCACCGGAAGATCACTCTCCCAGCTTGCCTGGTCCGTAAAAGGGTGCCAGCAGTGAGCGTGATCCGCCAAGATCCACTTATTTACTCGGTCCTTCATTCGACTTACCCAGCATTTTGTCGACCTTCGCGATTAGATTCCATGAACAGCGCTTTCGCTGATACTTCCGCCACAAAACATCACGAAGGGCTTCCCAATTTTCTTTCGATGGCGGATCAAGTTTCCCCCAGCGATCATCTTCATCAGTCTTGGTATAAAGCTCAAAACGACCACCATGATAATTGGCCCTCCAATAGCGTATTTCATCGCCATCTTCACCCCGCCATTGATGCTTCGTCATTCCGCTAGTCTTCTCACTTTTATTCAAAAACCAACTTTGAAATTTTCTCCCGCATTGAAACCCAGTCCTTAATCACCTCTAAGATGCGGAAACCACGAACCAACTCTACTGGCTTTCACTCATAATCTGTTCTAGACTTAGGGTAATACATGTCGAAAAGAGATAGAAACACCGTCGGAATCTTCAGCCGCTTTCTTGATCTCCTTTATCCTGCAGTCTGCGAAATTTGCCAAGTCCCACTGAAACATGGATATTCTCTTTGCCAAGATTGCCGCAATGAACTTCCAAGAATTATTTCACCATTTTGTAAAAAATGTGGCGAACCCTTTGACGGAAACATTAATGACGAATTTCGTTGTCAAAACTGCGACGGATTAAAGGCTGATTTTTCCTTCGCTCGGGCATCACTTAGGGGATTAAGCCTCTCCTTTCGCCTCGTTCACGGGCTTAAGTATCAACGACAGTTTTTTCTCGCACGCGAATTAGCGTTATTTTTAAAAGAGACTCTTGAGAAAGACCCTAGGTTTGCCGAATTCAAGAGTGCTATTTTGGTCCCTGTTCCTCTTTTCTGGCGGAGACAACAATGGCGACAAGGCAACCAGGCCTATGAGCTGAGCCGAGAACTCTCCAGGCTCAGCGGCCACGAAAACATTGAAGCGATCAAGCGGATCCGCCCGACTAACACCCAAACCAAGCTCAACAGAAAACAACGACTCTCAAACCTTCGTGATGCCTTTCAAATAAGAAAAAAGCACGCATCCACCATCGCAGCGAGAAAGGTAATTATTATCGATGATGTTTTTACTACAGGAGCGACGGCACACGAATGCGCCAGAATCTTAAAAGAGGATGGAAGGGTCAATGATGTCGCAGTCCTCACTCTCATCCGGGGATAAAAAGACCCCACCGAAACCATCGAGATCGAGGCAGTGCCAGTAAGCATCGAATATCCAATTCAACCTTAGGAGAGATCTCTTGCGATACGCTCAAATTCGATGATGATTGAGATATGCGGGACCGATTAAATCTTCTCTCTTCGAAGGCGTCGCCCGGATTGATGACACGGCAAAAACATCAAAATTTTGAGCCAATGACCCAGATGACTTCGGTCTACGGTCAGCCGAGCGTTAAACTAACCGGCATTCAAGAGTCCTTGTCTCCTATTCCAGCGTTTTACTCTTTCAATCAAGAACCCCTCGAACAATCAGGTCTGATCACCGTATTAACACCGTGAACTATCAGGAAGCGCTAGACTGGCTTTACGCCACTCAAACATTCGGCATCAAGCTGGGACTGGAAGGCCCAACTCGCTTGCTTCGTGAATTCCTCGCCTTCCCCTCTCACCGCACCAAAGTCATCCATGTGGCTGGAACCAATGGAAAGGGTTCAACGTGCGCGATGATTGATGCCCTTGGCCAAGGCCTCGCACTCCGCAGCGGCCTCTTCACCTCGCCCCACCTGATCGACTATCGCGAGCGAGTGCGTGTCAACGGCCTCGAAATCACCGAAGAAAAAACGGCATCCCTCCTTACTGAGCTTCGCGAACTCGTGGCTGATTGGGAGCATCATCCAACCTTCTTTGAACTGACTCTCGCGCTTGGCATGCGACACTTTCGAGACTCAGAATGCGATCTCATTGTCCTTGAAACTGGTATGGGGGGAAGACTTGATGCGACCACCGCGATCCCAGCCAATGTCTGCGTCCTTACCCCAATTTCGCTAGATCACACTCAGTGGCTTGGCTCAACGCTCGATGAAATCGCACGAGAAAAGGCCGCGATCGCAATCAAGGGGAAGCCCATTCTCTCGTCTCCTCAAGATCCGGAGGCCGAAAAAGCGATTCGTCAGATCACCAATCAAACCCAAGCTCCTCTGACTTTTATCAGAAGGCCCTTATTGGGCTACTCGCTGTCACTACCCGGCGAACACCAAAGACAAAATGCTGCTCTTGCTTGCGAGGCAATTGTTGCAGCTGGGCTTCATCTCTCTTTCGACGTGGTTCAGCACGCGCTCCAACACATTCAATGGCCCGGCCGCTTTGAAAAAATAAACGAAACCCTCATTTTAGATGCCGCTCACAATCCACACGCTGCGGAGGCTCTCGTGAAAACCTGGCAGACAGAATTTCCCAAAAAGAAGGCCTCCATTATTTTTGGATCAGTGGAAGAGAAGGCAACTCACGGCATCCTTTCCAAACTCTCCGAAATTGCCGAAGAATTCCACTTTGTTCCCGTAAATTCTCAACGTGGGCTAGCTCCTGAAAGCCACGTAGTCAAAGTGAAGTCAGTAGTTCACTCAGATCTCGCTTCCGCATTGGATGCAACAATCGGTCGCACGACTCTACTAACCGGCTCACTCTTCCTTCTGGGAGAAGCTAAGGCACTCCTTTCAAAAAATAAATTTCGGACGACATCCCAGTAAACACGGGGATTTAGGGTTATTCACAGGTTGCTGAGATTGCCAAGCCTCGGGCTTCTGGGGCAAAGTCTCAACATGGCGATTAAGGAAGATAAACCATCTTTTAAAGAAAAGGACGGCCCCAAACTTCAAGATGGAAAAAAGGATCAGCGTGATGAGCTGACTCCTCCACCCCATGCCATTGGCCCCGAAAAAAGTGTCCTAAGTTCGATGATTCAGGATCCCGAGGAATACATTGGCCGAGCCGTCGAAGGACAATTGACTGCCGCCCACTTTTACATGCCGTCCCATGGCAAACTTTTTCAGGTTCTCGTGGAGCACTTCGAATCAGGGAAAACTGTGGAGCTAGTTGCCCTGTCACAGTATCTCATGGATCGCGACCTTCTCGATGGTATTGGTGGACCCTCCGCGATCACTGAAATTTACACCTTCGCCCCCACCGCCGCACATTTCAATTCGCACCTCTCGATCGTAAAAGAGAAATTCATTCTCCGTAACATCATCAAATCTTGTACTGAGTCTATCACAACAGCCTACGATGATCCCGAAGACGTCCAAGAATTCCTCGACAGTGTAGAGCAAAAGGTGCTCGAGATTAGAGAAGCCAGCGAAACAACCGAAGAGATGGATGTGAAGACGGCCGTCAGCGAAGTCATGGTCTATCTTCAGGAATTTCTGGCGGGTGACCGTGGGATCTCGGGGATGACGACAGGCTACGGCGAGCTCGATAAGATGATCAACGGCTTAAAAGCTCCAGATATGTTCGTCATCGCGGCACGCCCTTCGATGGGTAAAACCTCGTTTATGATGAATCTTATCGAGCATATTGCTATCACCTCGGACAAGCCTGCGATGGTGTTTTCATGCGAGATGTCAACCGTGCAAATTGTCCAACGACTTGTCTTTTCCCGAGCACGTTTCGAATTTCAAAAACTCACAAAAGGATATCAACCTAATAAAGCTGATCTTAAGCGAATTAAGGACTCCTCCGAAGAAGTCGCTAAATCAAAGCTCTTCATAGACGACACCGCTGGTATTTCTATTAACGATCTTCGTGCGAAAGCTCGGCGTAAACACCGCGACGAAGGTATTAGTGTCATTGCGATCGACTACCTTCAGCTGATGAAATCGACTTCAAAGCAGGCCTCAAATTCCCGTGAAAGAGAAATCGCAGAAATTTCAGGCGGTCTCAAAGCACTCGCCAAAGAACTCAACGTTCCTGTCATCGTGCTAGCTCAGCTTAACCGTGGGCCCGAGGCGCGAACCGGCTCATCACTCGGGGTTCCTCGAATGTCAGACCTACGTGAATCGGGATCAATCGAGCAAGACGCCGACATGGTGGGACTCCTTTACCGGAAAGTTTACTACGCCGATAATCAGGACGACCGCGACGAAGATGACGGTGAGGCTGAACTTGTTTTAGCCAAAAACCGAAACGGCCCCACCGGAAATATTCCTCTTACCTTCCTCCCCGCTCTTATGCGGTTCGAAACACGAGCATTTACTCCTGAACCTAGTTAAATGAGCTTCAAGCATTCTGTCTGTCGCTGGTGTTTCGAGGACACCCCGCTTCTCAAGCTTGCCGATTGGTGCCAAGAAATCGGAATCGAGGGAATCGATCTCCTTCATCCCGAAGAAGCCACACTTATCGCAGACCAAGGATTGGTTTGCCCTGTTACCGCAGCCCCTGAACACGAAAGTGGCCTTGGCTGTATCGAGAAAGCTTTCAATAACCCAGATCACCATGGAACCTTGCTAGCGATCTATCGCGATCTCATCCCAAAGGCTGCCGAAGCAGGGATCCCAAACGTGATCACTTTTTCAGGAAACCGCGAAGGTCTTAGTAACGAGGAAGGCCTTGAAAACTGCGCCCAAGGACTTGAACCACTACTCGCTCTTGCTGAACAGCACGGCGTCACTCTAATCATGGAGCTCCTCAACTCAAAGGTGGATCACCCTGACTACCAGTGCGATAACAGCGACTGGGGAGTTGCTCTTTGCGAAAAATTGGGCTCACCACGCTTCAAGTTGCTCTATGACATTTACCATATGCAGATCATGGAAGGTAACGTGATGGCGACCATCAAACGGTTTTCCTCATACTTTGAGCACTATCACACCGCTGGTTGCCCTGGCCGAAACGAACTCGATACCACACAGGAACTTTACTACCCCGCTATCATCCAAACAATCAAAGCAACCGGCTACACCGGCTTCCTCGCCCATGAGTTCGTGCCAACTTGGTCCGACCACAAATTAGCTCTGACTGATGCAGTGACACGTTGTTCTTAGTGTTGTAGGCAACCCTCTCTTTTTGAGCGAGCGACTAAAGATCTTTTTGGCAAAAAAACCAGCCTGCGATACTCAGCATCACAAAGGAAAAAATACAAGAAGTCCCAATTGAATAAAAGATCGAATCATTTGGGGTGAGTTTATTCATCGCGTCTTCAAACTCACCTTCATTCTTGAGATCTTTTAAAACAGCGCCTCCACCAGCGGAAGCGAGCACTCCATCTAAAACGAGCTTCTTTTCAGCCGATGCCATGATCGGGGAATTTTTGGGAAAGAACGAATGGATTATTCTAAGAGTCTCAATTTGGCTAAGAATTTGACGATCTCCTTCGGATTCGTTCATCTTCGATCTCTTCAATTTACCCTCTTCTCGCATCCCTTCTTCAGTCGGGGCTCCAACCTCGCTTGCAGCTCCCTCAGATATAGTAGGCTCGCCAAACTCAAAACTCTGGGAGGTTTGATAAGCCGCTTCTTGAATCGAAATCGCCCAGTCGATCCCCGCCGAAATCCCCCAAACCAGCATTGTGAGCATAATAGAAGTCATCACGGAGCGCGTCATTACACCAAGTAAGACCATGAAAGAGTAAAGGTTAAGGAACACTAACAGGACGGCAGGAACATACCAAAAAACCGAAAAGTTCCAGACTCCGATCCTCCAACGAAATGCCACAAACACAATCACAACGAACAATCCAACCTGGATAAAAACGAAGAATAAGCTTCCCGTCAGCTTTGCCAAAAACACCTGAAGTCGTGAAGGGACTTTTGTCATTAGCATGCCTGCCGGTCCCTCTTTCATGGCATCTGGGAAAATAGACGCACACGAAATCAGGGCTAATATGATCGCGATAAACGTCAACCAACCTCCTGCAATAAGGTTAGTGAAGATCATGATATAGACCACTTCTTGGACTAATCTTGTTCCGCTCCCACTGAAATCCGACTCAATATTTGTCGCACCAAAAAGGAAGCTAATCTCTTTCTCATTAAACCCAATTGAAAGGAAAAGAGTTGCGACTACTACTGACAAACCAACCGTCACCCAGAAAATAGTCTCTGATCTTAATCCCCGGTAAGACTCTAGAAGAAGTGTTAAGAATGGTTTCATGCTTGAGGGGTTTTTGGAGGTTTCGTTGAATTAGCTGGCAGCGGGGGCGGGGAAGACGTGCCACCCACCAGCCCAATAAAGAGATCTTCGAGTGACTGACTTTTTAAACTAAGGTCGGTGACCACAAGGCCTTCTTTACGGATCCGATCAATGACAGGTTGGGCATCAAGAGCATTGGTCGAAGGCAATCTCACACTCCCACTTTCAACCTCTAGACCTCCATCCAAAAACTTTGAAACACTTTCCGCCGAAAGCTGACCTTCGAAACCAACGACATAACCAGTTTTTTCGGTGCGTAATTCATCAAGCTTCCCCTCACCTAAAATTTCGCCTTTTGTCATGATCGCCACCCGGTCAACAATCGGTTCCAACTCTGAAAGAATATGCGTATTGATAAAAATGGTCCGTCCTTCATCTCGAAGTTCACGAACGAGGCTTCGGAATTTTTTCCGTCCCGCGGGATCAACTCCATCGGTAGGCTCATCTAGAAAGATGATTTTCGGGTTACTTACGAGGGCCTGCGCAACACCAATCCTCTGCTTCATCCCCTTGGAGTAGCTCTTAATTTTCCGATGCTGCGAATCTGTCATCGAAACTTTTTTCAAAAGCATATCCGTCCTCTCTTTAGTCAAGGCCGAGGGTACATTCTGAAGGCCCGCAGCAAATTCGATGACCTGTCGCCCGGTAAGGTAGGGCGGAAACTGAGTGTGTTCCGGAAGCAGGCCCACCTGCTGAAGAGTCTTACGATCCCCAATCGGCTTCCCCAACATCGTGCCATTACCTCCAGATCGCCGAATCAAGGTGGTTAAGATTTTCACCATTGTACTTTTACCAGCACCATTGGGCCCCAAAAGCCCATAAACACAACCTTGGGGCACTCGCAGATCGATCCCTTTCAGCGCTTCAATACCGCCCCGATAAGTTTTACGAATTCCTGATAGTTCCAAAACATAGTCGCTCATGATTGTTCGTCTGTTAAGTTAAGACGTTTGATCTTAACATCTTTTTTTATGGAAACCCGTTACAATATTCTCTTCGTTTGTATGGGAAACATCTGCCGTTCACCAGCTGGTGAAAACATCTTTCGGCACGTGGTCGAAGATGCCGGGCTTTCCGACCATATCCACTGTGATTCCGCGGGCACCATTGGAATCCACTCAGGCAACAACCCCGATACTCGTATGTCGAAAACACTTCGTCGCCGTGGCTACAAAGTCACCGGGTGTGCCCGCCAATTCTCCCTGCAGGATTTTGGAATTTTCGATCTCATTCTCGTTATGGATGATGAAAACCATCGAAATATTTTAAAGCTGGCCGACACCGAAGAAAAACGGGCTAAGTTACAAAATTTTACGAACTTCTGTTTACATCACCATCATCATGAAGTCCCAGATCCATATTACGGGGGCGATGCTGGCTTTCAATTAGTTACAGACCTAATCGAAGATGGCTCAAAAGGTCTCATCGAACACCTTAAGAAGGAACTCGATCTTACTTAGCGATGCTTCAGCATTGCACGGATCCGGGTATCAAGTTCTTCCAATCTTGGCGTCGACACTCCGGCCGCTTTAGCACGGCGCAAGGGTTCCCCCCAGATTGCCTCAACCTCAACAGGGTATCCATTCACGAAATCAATCATGCTGGAAGGCCGATAATCTTTCATCGGGTAAGTTCGCTCAATTTGAAATTCTACGAATTCATCTTCAATCTCGAAACCCAAGGACGCAGCGGATCTTGTAACCTCAAACATTAGTTCTCGCACGCGAGCTTTACCACCGGTTTGTGCGAGGAGCTCTCCCGTATCAATACCTCCCTCCGTGATACAAAGACCATTGAAAGGAATATTCCAAACTAGCTTACGCCACTGAGCTTCGGCAAAATTCTCGGCCATCTCGCAGACCACATTAGCATCTTGAAAAATAGCAACCAATTCACGAAGACGATCGGTCACACCTGGAACAGCCTCACCCATCGCGATCATCCCGCCACCAGTATGACGAATCAGCCCAGCTTCTATCCGATTAATGCAGACAAAACACATGACGCCAAGGACTCGATTAATGCCGAAGAGCTCTCCCAGTGCTTCAGTATTTCCGAGACCATTTTGCAAAGTCACAATGACAGTCTTTTTATGAAGCATAGGCCGAATCACTTCCTCAAAGGAATGATTCGAGGTCGCCTTCCAAGCTACGATAACAACGTCGACGAATCCGATTTCTTCGGGCGTTGTGGCACAATTTACTTCAGGCAATTGAAAATCGCCATCGATACTCTCAACAACGAGCCCTTTTTTGTTCACGACGTGGTAGTCCGAACGCAGTAAAAATCTCACATTATTTCCGGCGGCAGCTAGCCTTCCACCATAGTAACTGCCAACTGCTCCCGCCCCGACAATTGCGAAACTTCTCATCTTCCCAATTCGCGAGCCACTCTAGCTGCGGTTGCGATGGTGTTACGGTGAATTTTAGCGGTGTATTCTGGCTGTCGGTTATAGCCCCCGCCATAAAGAATCGCCACTGGAATCCGATTACCCATGAAAGCACGCAGAATAACTTCGTCTCGCCGAATAAAGTCTTTCAAATCTAGCAGCATTTGCCCCATTCGGTCGTTACGGTGATTATCAGCTCCAGCAATCCAAATAACTAGATCCGGAGAAAAAACATCCAGCGCGGCAGCGAGAGTATTAAAAAGTTGCTTGAGATACATTTCTCCTTCGACATAGCGGACGGTCTCGACATCCATCGAGCCATTGATCTTACTGCTTGGCGAAAGCTTCCCGACGTGGATCGAATAGGTGAACACATTCGGATCATCCGCCAAAATACTGTTAGTCCCATTTCCCTGATGGGCATCGGTATCAACAACCATAACCTTGATTCCAGGGCGATAGACCTGCAGATCCCGAATCGCAATAGCGACGTCATTGAAAACACAATATCCCTCACCACGGTTCTGGAACGAATGGTGGGTTCCTCCAGCGAGAACAGCTGCCACTCCATCCTGAAGAGCGGCATGACAAGCCTGACGGGTCGCTTCCACTTCAGTCGCGCTCCGATGATAAAGCTTCGGGGTCACGGGAAATCCGAGAAGTATCTGCTCTTTCCGGTCCAACTGCCCGTAGTAAATTTTGGAGAGGTAGTCATGATCGTGAACCCTCCTCAAAACATGGCTATCAGCCTCATTCACTTCGATAATATCTTCTCCTTTCACGATACCACTACCCACTAGCATGTCCTTGGAGACCTCGAACTTGTCCATCGGGAAAGGGTGTCCGTTGGGCAATTCGAGGAAAAATTCAGAAGAGTAAAAGCAGCGCATTTCGTTCTGGGGCTACTTTCACGCGACTAGGCCCCGCCTGCAAGCACAGACCACGATTGACTCATCACTGAAAATATATGGAAATCCGCCAGCTCTCCCAAGGTGACGATCAAATTATTCATTACTTCAAGTTTATTGGCTTTTCCGCTCTTAGGGCAGAACGGACCAAAGATCACAGTGGTGCCTGCGCCAAAAAACCCCTTCAAACTCCAAAAAACCACCTCATACCCTTGGAGAAAATCGATTACGGCGACTGTATTTTGGATCGGGGAAAAGCCGACGCAAAATAACCCGACCCCCAACAACAAGTCCTCGTGGGATGTCAACTGGCAGAAAAACTATGGAGGTTTTGACAACCCTGACCCAAAGGCCCGTCTCGGATACCTTCCCCGCGGCTTAAATCCGGGGCAAAACCCTTTTTACGTCGCCCTCCCTTACAACGACTGCCTGAACCATCGCATGCACAAACCGGAAGCTGCACGCGTGATCCCTTGGTGGAATCGGCTCAATCGTAAACCTGGAGAATCCGCCTGCAAAGGCCGTTGGGTTCAAATTTATTGCGCCAAAACCCGAAGAGTCTGTTACGCGCAGTGGGAAGATTGCGGCCCCTTCGTGACTGACGATTGGCAATATGTTTTCGGTAACAAACGCCCCAAAAACAGAAACAACCAAGGTGCAGGAATCGACCTATCCCCCGCTGTCAGAGACTACCTTGGCATAGGGAATAAGGCCATCGTACACTGGCGCTTCATCGAATATACCAGAATTCCAAAAACTGGCCCTTGGACGAGGTATGGGAAAAACAATCCCTTCGTCAATCCTGCGGTCGACGATTCTCTCAAAGAGAGAGATCGTTACATGAAATATCTCCTGCAAAGATCGAAGAGGACGCCCAATAATTAGCGCTAGAAAATCTCCTTCCTAAGCCTCACCAGAATCGCTCGACCAATACCTAGCCTGCCCCTGAGCTAACTAAACCACACGAACTCCCCTTTGACATTTCCAAATACAGGCCACTATAAACACGTGAAAGTTCAAGTTTCCTCTATCCTTCTGGCCTCCACCCTTTTTACAAACGCCAGAATTGACCCTGAGCCAGAAAATCGCTCACCGATGACGGCAATGCCCGGACGTTTCGGAGTCCTTTTCGGAGGGGCTTCAGAGAAAAGCGGAACCAGCAACTTCAACTGGGAGCAACTCACCCTTCAAGGTGGATTCGGTTTAAGAAAAGAGCTTAACGACGAGCTCAAACTCTTTTACGGAATAAACTACCGCTTTACTCGTATCGATGAAGGCGGTTTCTCCTCCGGAGCAGATTTATCTCATTTGCACGACCTCATCGTCCCCTTCTCGTTCATCTACGATTCCTCAAACTCTCCTTGGTCTTTCTTTGCCCAGATCTCCGGTCAGCTCGCAACCGATTTCAGTGCTATCACCAGCGATGATTTCGATTACTCGGCCCGCCTTGGCGCACAATACAAATTCTCCAACACCTTTTCGCTTAACTTCGGAGCCGCACGAGTGCGGAATTTTGGCGATGCCATGGTTCTTCCAGCTCTTGGTTGCACGTGGCAACCCGCCAAAGACTGCTCCTTGACCCTTCTCGGCCCCCGAATCACGCTTTCCCACCAAATCAGCGATCACCTTATCATTCGCGGTGGCGGATTCCCAACCGGGGGGCTCTGGAATATCGAGGATGATAATGGAAACTCAGTTGATTACGGATTTGCCAGCTACAATGCCGGGGTTGGCATCGATTTTAAATTAAGGCGCGGAATTTGGCTCACCGCTTGGGCTGGAGCAAACTTCGCTAACCAATTACGCGCCGAGAAAAACGGTGATACCCTTTTCGAAGAGGACCTTGATAAGGGCCTCTTCAGCTACCTAGGCATCAACCTTTACGAGTGGTAAGCACCTCCCTCTAAAATAAGAAAAGGACGGCTCCAAAGAACCGCCCTTTTCACACACACAATCGACAATGAGAGCAGAGCAACAAACAGAACCCTGCCCTACCTCAACTCCATATGCAGCTCGCATGCCAGTTCTTCTTTAATTATAAACCTGCTGGTAATGAATTTCATTCCAGCTCACAACTCCACCAGTTCATGACGCTTCCCCTTAAAATGAAGACCATTTTAATTGCTCTTACCCTAATCGTTCCGGCTTACGCTCAAGGCCCGGGGGTTTCCATTTTCGAACAATCTCGTAATGGGATACGCGCCGAAGAAACAAGAATTAGAAAACAAGCTGAGAAACTCTTCCAAGACGGAAAACTGCTTGGCCTTGAGGCTATTGGGGAACTCATCAAGTCTCCTGCCCCAATTAAGCTAGAGCTTCCTGTTGCCCACAATAAAACACTCACGCCCACTCAGGTTGCCGAGCGCGCTAAGGCGAGCGGATACCGAGTTGGCTGGGCTTACCTTTGCAACAACTGCGACAATTGGCATATCAATCTCGCCGGAGGATATGCCCTTACCGACGATGGAGTTCTAGGCACCTGCTCTCACGTCATTAATATGGATAATAAAAAAATGCGTAAAGGAGGACTCATCGCGGTTGACCATTCAGGGAAGGTTTACCCGGTCACCTCGATTCTCGCAAATGACAAAAAAATTGATGGCGCCCTCATCAAGATCGACACCAAAACGACCCATCTTCCACTCAACGACCAGATTGCCCCTGGAGATTCTGCCTTTTGCCTGAGTCGCCCACTCAAACAGGGACAATACTTTTCTCAAGGCATGGTGAACCGTTTTTACTGGAACAATGACAAGCGTGGAGACGATCCAAATTCTATTAAAGCTCTTGGTGCACTGAAACTCAATGTCAGCAGCCGCTGGGCCCCTGGATCAAGCGGTTCCGCCGTCCTAGACGCTTTTGGTAATGCTATCGGCCACGTCGCTACCATCAGCACGATGGACAATGGAGGCTCCCGCAAGGATAACGAAAAAGGAAATATTCTCATCACTCTGCATTCCGCCACTCCAGCACGCGCCATGATGGCTCTTGCCCGGCTTTCTGAAGACCAAGACTAAAAGGCGCACATGCCAACCCCACTTGTCATCACCCAAGGCGATCCGGCTGGAATTGGTCCAGAATTGGTGCTTAAACTACTCGCTAACCCACCCTGCCCAAATCTCAAAGTCATCGGTTGTGGCAATCACCTGTCGCAAATCGCCTCCCAACTGCAGATTCCCTTTGCAGACGATCATCTGATTGATCTACCCCTTCCCGAATCCATCAAAATCGGTGAAATCTCACCTGTGGCCGGAGAACATTCCTTCGCCTGCCTCGAGGCTGCCGTCGAAGGAGCTATGGACGGGGCTTTTAGCGGAGTCATCACCAACCCAATCCACAAGGAAGCATGGTATCGCGCAGGAAAATTTTATCCCGGCCACACCGAATACCTCGTCGAAAAAACCTCTTCACCTGACCACGCTATGATGCTCACCTCAGATGAAATCACGTGTTCTCTTGTCACCACCCATGTCTCTCTTGCCAGCGTTCCAGAACTTCTTGAAGAAAAGCGGATGCTTGAAGTTATCACTCTCACTCATAAGGCAATAAGTACGATTAAGGGACAGCCTGCGCGCCTCGCCATGCCAGGACTAAACCCCCATGCCGGAGAGGGAGGACTTTTTGGCAGCGAGGAAATTGAATTCATCATTCCTGTTCTTGAGAAAGCTCGCTCAAGGGGCATCGATATTATCGGCCCACTCTCTCCCGACACCGCCTTTCTTCCGGCCATCAGACAAAACATTGACGCCTATATTTGCCTCTATCACGACCAAGGCCTCATCCCACTCAAAACCCTTGCTTTTGACCTAGGCGTGAATGTCACCCTGGGCCTCCCAATCGTTCGTACCTCTGTCGATCACGGCACCGCTTTTGATATTGCTGGAAAAGGAATCGCCTCTGTCAGCTCGCTTATTGAAGCTACAAAGCTCGCCCAAAAACTTACCGCGTCATAACGTCGTGACAATCTGACCCCAACTGCGTCATTTTGTGATTAATAGTTGTTTCAAGAACAACGACTAAAAGATCTTTTGCCCTTAGTTAAAGGATTCGAAATGATTTTAGAGAAATTGGTCTACGTCCTGCCAGGAGGGGTAGATGTAAACAAAAAACTCAATACCAAATCAATGAATCTGACCCGCTATAATCCAAATCGCTTCTTCGGAAATATCGATGATTTCCTCAATCAAACTCTCCGAAGTTTCAGCCCATCACCCATTACCCCCGCCCCTGGAGCTTACCGCTACGAGGAAAAGGATTCCTATCGGCTTCGGCTAAATCTCACTGGCTTTGCTCGTGAAGAAATCGCCATCTCTCTTAAAAATCGGATGCTGACCATCATCGCAAAAAGTGAGCGTGAAGATGCTTTTTTCTCCAGCTTCGAGCGCGCATACAACCTACCCAAAAATATCAACCCAAACGGCATCAACGCCAAACTTGAAAACGGCATTCTCGATCTCAGTTTTAAAAAACTCACCACACAAGAACCAAGCGTTCGTAAAATCAAAATTTGCTAATTTTAAAAATTAAAAGAATAAGATCATGAATATACAAATCCCAACCGAACGACCAAATTTCAAAACTCGCGCCCACAAAGGGGGCTTCGACCTCGACATCTCCCTCCCCGGCGTCAAAAAAAAGGACATTGAGGTGAATCTTGCTAGGCGGCTCCTTACGATAAACGGAAATCGCAGGGAGCTTGAAGGCAACTTTGAAAGACGTGAGCAGGAAGCTCTCCGCTTCGAGCTCAAAGTCGAAATCCATGAAGACGTCGATGACGAAAAGATCCAAGTCACCCATCGCAATGGCATCCTCACCCTCTCACTCCAAAGGCGACAAGAGCTCGCTCCACGGAAAATCGACATCTTAGCCAACTAAATTCCTTAAGAGCATATTAAAGGTAATAGGCCCCCCGAAAGGAGGCTCCATCTTTCATCTCGCAGCTAGAGATTCCCGCTGTCCCCCTATTTGCAATCCGATTTTTGATTCTGCATTTGTCCATTCGCTCATTCCCAGCCACTTTCTCCGCATGAAACTCACCTCATGGAACGTCAACGGGATACGTGCCATTCTTAAAAAGAACTTTACCGACTTCGTCCTTGAGCACGCTCCAGACATCCTTTGCCTGCAGGAAACCAAAGCCCGTTCCGAACAAGTCGAACTCCCACTGGATTTAGCTGGCTACAAAACCTACTGGAACTCCGCTGAAAAACCCGGCTACTCTGGCACCGCTATCTTTACCAAAACCGAACCACTCTCAGTTCGCCTCGGTATCGGCTCGGAAAAAAGCGCCGAGGGCGACAAGGAAGGTCGCGTCATCACCCTAGAATATCCCAGCTTTTTCCTCGTCACCGTTTACACTCCAAACGCAAAGAACGAACTTGCTCGCCTCCCTTACCGGATGGAGTGGGATATCGCCTTCCGCGAATACCTTCAGGGTCTCGAAGCCGAAGGAAAACCCGTCATAGCCTGCGGAGATCTAAACGTTGCGCACCAAGAAATCGATCTTGCCCGCCCCAAAACTAATCGTAAAAGCGCTGGATTTTCCGACGAAGAACGGGCCGGTTTCACAGAACTGGTCAATGCTGGGTTCATTGACAGCTTCCGCTACTTCCACCCAGATCAAACCGACACCTACTCTTGGTGGAGCTACCGTGGAGGTGCGCGTGCCAACAACGTCGGGTGGCGTATCGACTACTGGATCACATCTCAATCCCTCGCCCCTAAACTCAAATCCGCCTCAATCAACGATGACGTTCTCGGCTCAGACCACTGCCCCGTAACTCTTAGCATAGAGATCTAATCTGCTCTCCGTAACCACAACGCTAAATCAGACGCTAACCATATCCGCCACTCCAGGTGTCCTAGTGAAAAAGCTCAGCTCTACCTTCCCAAGGAATACAAACCAAACCGAAAAGCGGAGCTTTTCCCTACCTCATTTTCGCTAGAAACTCGACGTTACCATCGGTCCCAGTGATCGACGAAGTGATAACCCCGCACCATTCTCGGCCTAGCTCTTCGATAATGAAAGTTCGGATCTTATCAACAGATTTTTGATGGAGTTCCGGCTCTCTTACGATCCCACCTTTCCCCACTTCTTCTCTTGAAAGTTCAAACTGAGGTTTGATGAGAGGAATAATAAAACCACCTTCTTCAAGAATGGAAAAGGCGGCGGGCAACACCTTTGTGAGGGAAATGAACGACAAATCCATCACGACTAAATTCACCTTCTCCCCAATGTCTTCGACCTTGAGATTACGGGCGTTGAAACGCTCCTTTGAAAAAACACGTTCATCACTTCGCAACTTCCATACCAATTGGTTGGTCCCCACATCAATCGCATGAACACGCGCTGCACCTTTTTGGAGCAGGCAATCGGTAAAACCTCCCGTAGAGGCTCCTAGATCGGCACAGACCCAACCCGTAGGATCGATCCCAAATTCGCACAAGGCCCCTTCGATTTTGAAGCCCCCGCGACCGACATACCTTGGTTTTTCCTTAACCGACAAATCCGCATCTTCAGCGAGCTTTGTACTTGGTTTAGCGACACGCTCGGTTCCAGTCATGACTTCGCCGGCCATAATCAACCGTTTCGCCTGCTCACGGGAATCACACAGTCCCCGCGATACCAAAAGCGCATCTACCCTTTGCTTAGCCATCAGTTTTCTACTTCGGCTTCATTGAGAGCATTAATAAATTCCCGCAGAAGCCCAAAATCGCGACGGCGATGGCGCAGGATAATTCTTGGCAAGTCGGCCAACTCAGGTTCGCTCTGTTCCTCCTTTAAGGCAGATCCCTGCTCGATCTTGCCTGACTTAACTATTAGCGAAAACCGTTGATTTAGATCTTCCAAAGCGGCCTCCGATAGCGCGGTTTGCAAACGCACGACCAGACGGTCACCGACATATCGGTAGGAATGAAAGTTGGTATAGAATCCAGTAATCTCACGAATTGCTTCCTCAACATCATCCGTGACTTTAAAAAGTGAGAAATCAGATTCAGAAATTAAACCCAATCTCAAAAGGTGCTCTTCCACAAATTGCTTCCATGCCTTCCAATAGGTCCCGCCAGGAGCATCAAGACAAACAATGGGGTAAAGCTTCGCCTTACCAGTTTGAATCAAGGTTAAGGCTTCTAGGACCTCATCCTGAGTTCCGAGTCCGCCCGGCATCCCAACTCCGGCATCTGCTTCCTTCACGAAGGCCAACTTTCGGGTAAAAAAGTAATTATAGTCGATAAGCTTTGGATCTCCATAAATGAACTCGTTTGCAGAAGCTTCAAAAGGAAGCGAGATATTGAGCCCAAAGCTATGCTCGGCAGTCGCCCCTTCATTACCGGCCGCCATAATTCCCGGCCCCGCGCCAGTAATTGTCATAAAACCTTCCTCAACCATCCGACGAGAAAACTCAACCGCGGTTTGATACTCCCTCTCCTCTGGCTTTGTACGGGCCGAGCCAAAGAGTGCAACCTTACGATTCCCCCGGAAAGGGCCGAAGATTTCACTCGATTTCTTCATTTCCTTAAGAGCGCGGTTCGCCAATTTAAAGTCAGCCTGATTAGAAGTGCCCCGAGCCATTCCTACGGCCGTGGAAATCATCTCGGCCAGCAAGCAAAAGTCATCTACTCCCTCCACTGATTTGGCAAGATCCAGAATCCGTGAATCGAGTTCTTTACTCCCAGTGGAATCAATAAAATTACAAGCTTGGTCGGGAACCATCCCGGCAGTGAGGTCGCGATACAGCGGCGGCTGCCTGCTACGCTTTTTGGACATAATGATTAATCTGGACCGAATCGCTCAATCTGACAAACCTCCACTCTTGAATTTTTCAAAAAACCTTAAACACTCCGCCCGTGGCTACCACTAACACAGACGACCTCCGCATTGACCGTATCGACCCGCTTATCTCGCCGGCTGTTCTTTCCTACCAACTTCCACTCAGCGAATCAGCAGCCCAGCTTGTTGCTTCCGCCCGCAAAGGAGCTGAGGCAATCCTGAAGGGTGAGGACGACCGACTACTCGTCGTAGTGGGCCCCTGTTCGATTCACGACCCTTCGGCAGCCATTGAATACGCCATGCGTCTAAAGGAAGCTGCTGCTCTCTATCAAAAAGACCTTCATATCATCATGCGTGTCTATTTTGAGAAACCCCGAACGACCGTCGGCTGGAAAGGACTCATCAATGATCCTAACTTAAACGATTCATTCGACATAAACCGGGGTTTACGCACGGCCCGTGAACTACTCCTTCAACTCGCCGAAATGGGAGTTCCTGCTGGCACCGAGTTTCTTGATGCGATCTCTCCCCAGTATGTCGCCGACCTAATTGCTTGGGGAGCTATCGGAGCGCGCACTACCGAATCTCAAGTCCACCGTGAACTCGCCTCAGGCCTTTCAATGCCGGTTGGTTTTAAAAACGGGACTGGCGGCTCAATCCAAATCGCACTTGACGCCATCGGAGCTTCCTCGAAGCCTCACCACTTTCTCTCTGTCACCAAGCAAGGCGTCTCAGCAATCGTCACCACCACCGGAAACGATGCTTGCCACCTCATCCTCCGCGGAGGCAAGAGCGGCCAAAATTACACCCGCGATGAAATCGATCCAGTTAGCTCCAAACTCCGCGAGATCGATCTCCCCGAGCAACTGATGGTCGATTGTTCCCATGGTAATTCAAACAAAGACTACCGAAACCAACCTCGAGTGGCCGCAGATCTTTGCGCACAAATGGCAAACGGAGCCAAAGACATTGCTGCCGTTATGATCGAATCCAACATCGTAGAAGGAAACCAGAAAATCTCCGACGATATGGTCTATGGACAATCGGTCACCGATGCCTGTATTAACTGGCAAACCACCGAGGAGGTTCTCGAAGCTTTCGCTAAAGCGGTCCAAGCCCGCCGTTCGAAGAATGACTAAGGACACCGTCATCTCCAACCTGCTCCGGCAGATGGAGGAAAAAATCGTAATCACTAGATCAGCCTTCACTGAGACCAGCGAAAACGCGAACGGTGACGAGACCAAGCCAGAGGGGAAATACGACACGCGCGCCATCGAGGCAGCTTACCTTGCCGAAGCACAAGCCGCGCAATTAGTGATCGCTGAGGAATCTCTCGCCACCCTCAAGAGGTTCGCGCCCAGCCCCTTCGAAATGACAGAGGTGATCGGGTCCGGAGCCCTAGTCGAAGTCGATCAGGAGGGCGAAATTTGTTTCTATCTCCTCGCGCCAACCGGAGGCGGACTCATGACGGAATACCTCGGCTGTGACGTCACGGTGGTCACTCCAGATTCACGACTTTATCAGGGACTCATTGGAAAAAAGATGGGGGACGAATTAGAAAAAACCGCACTCATCATCACAGGAGTCGAGTAATACCCTAAATCACTCGTTTCCCCCGGTGTTTTTCAACTTGGCAAGATAGGGCTGAGTTCCTATCAGCTGCCTGTGCACTTTGATCAAATCTTTGATCTTATGAGAAACTTTAACCTTCGATGCAGAATCTTGCTGATTCTCTTTTTAGTAATCCTTCCGGCCTCCGCCGCGAAGGTCAGCTGGCAAATTAAAGAGTATCGTAACCACAAGTATGTTCCTCTTTCACAGGTCAAAGATTTTTACAGCCTGACCAGCATGACCAAGTCGGGAAGCAACATTATCCTGAAGAACTCCGACGTAGAGCTCAAATTCCGAGCGGGAGGTCAGGAAGTCCTGATGAACAACGTGAAATTTATTTTCAGCCACGCTGTGATCTCTCTTGGTTCTTACCATATTTCAGTCATGGACCTCAAGAAGGTGATTGATCCAGTCCTTCGGCCTTTCAAAATTAAGGCAGCGAAAGGTTTTGACACCGTAATCATCGATCCCGGACACGGTGGGAAAGATCCTGGTGCCGTCAATTCGCTGGGGACCGAGGCCGGTTACAATCTGAAGATTGCCAAACTTCTACAAGATAACCTCAAGAAACGTGGCTTCAAAGTTGTCATGACTCGTAGCACCGACGTTTTCCTAACCCTTCAGGAACGAGTCAAACGTGCCAATCTCTACAGGGACGCAATTTTTATAAGTATTCACTTCAATTCCGTAGGCTCACGTGCTCGCTCACAGGCGCGCGGAATTGAAACCTTCACTCTTTCTCCAGTCGGGGTTGCCCACTATGGGCGTGGAGCGCAAGCTTCGGATAATATCGAACGAATGGGAAATGCCCAAGACTCTGCAAATATCGCTCTCGCAACCGCTGTCCACTGGAGCAGTATCCAGCTTCTCGCCCGAGCTAAACTAGAAGTCCCCGATCGCGGGATTCGTCGGGCCCGTTACAGTGTTCTAACCGGTGTCAAACACCCTGCTATCCTCTTCGAAGGAGGCTTCATGAGCCACCCTAAGGAGAAATACTTAATTAACAACCCAACCTATCAACGCACTCTCGCTAAATCGATGTGCGAAGCCATCGTCTTCTACCGGAAGGCCACAATGCAGAAGATTGGGACCACGAAGCGCTAATCGGCTTCACGCTCAAGGTTGAAAAAGAAAGGGGCCGATCAACCCCTTTTTTATTTATCCGATTCCGTCGGGGACTACGATTCACCCGACAGCTTATTTTATGAATGCTACACACACTTTTATTGCAATCATCGTTGCCACCGCTGGATCGCTCGTCAGCGAAGGATCGATCATCATTAACGAATTCATGGCGGGAAATGACACCACAGCTGCTCCCAATTCTGTCCCAGGACGTTTCGATGATTGGATTGAGCTTTATAATACAGGCGTCATCGCACAAGATATGGGAGGATGGCGTTTGACCAACAACCCGAATGGTTCCAATGCATGGATTTTTCCAGCCGAAACGATTGTCCCAGCGAACGGCTACCTGATTGTCTTCGCATCCGGTGACAATACTCCCGACACCAAACGCAATCTTCATACTAATTTTAAACTAGCAAAGAGCGGAGAATACCTTGCCCTAATGGCGCCCGATGAGTCAATAAGCTCAGAATTTGGACCAGCGGGCAGTTCGTATCCTAATCAATCGGATGATATTTCGTATGGAGTTCATCCAGTCACTGATAGGATCGTCTTCTTCGAAAACCCAACTCCGGGCGCGAAAAATGACGCAGACGGCATCGCACGTGTTGCTCCACTCGAGATTTCTCCGACTCGTGGCCTTTATCAAAGCGCCCAGCAAATCTCCCTCTCAACTACAACTCCTAGTGCCACTATTTACTATACCACCGATGGATCATCTCCGCTGACGGATACCGGTAATCCCAGTGCTAACGCAACCGCTTATACAAGCCCCATTCGTATAAGCAAAACCACAGTCATCCGTTCAGCTGCGACCGCAAATAAGTTTGCGCCCAGCCCTCGGGAAGCCCACACCTATCTCCTTCTTGATATCGATAATGCCAGGGCAAACGGAACTGATTCCAATGGGCTCAACAATCCGATTCTCCAGCAAACCCGTCCCCCGGGCTATGGCACGTTCCCATCGGGAGATTACAACATGGATACGCGAATCACTCGCTCAACCGCACCCTCGCCAGGCCACAACGGACTCACAATCGCACAAGCAATGCTGCAAGGTTTCAAGGAGACACCTTCCATCTCTATCTCAATGCCTGCTACGGACTTCGTAAATCTCTACGCCAATTCCACGTCACAAGGACTGGAGCGATCCTGTTCCGCTGAATTTATTCCAGCTGAAAACGATTCACGACCTGCCTTCCAAGAACACTGCGGGCTCAAGGTTCAAGGTGGAGCCAGCCGTAATCCAAGCTCATCCCCTAAGCACTCACTTTCCTTCCGCTTTCGCACGGAATATGGCGCCGGTCGCCTTGGACAAGTTCTTTTCCCCGAAGTAGATGTCGACAACTTCAATTCTATCGCTCTGCGCGCAGGCTATAACAATTCTTGGATTCATCGGGATTCTGGACAACGGAACCGGGGCTCTATGATTCGAGACCAATGGATGCGTGAAAGCCTTCGCGATATGGGCAACCAAGATGCTGGTGCCGGATTCCTGGCTCACTTATTCGTGAACGGACTTTACTGGGGGCTCCACAATGTTGCCGAACGACAAGATAACGCACATTATGCCAACTACGATGGAGGCGACAGTGATCTCATTGACGCTCGGAACGGGGGAACCTTTGTCGAAGGAAACTCCACTGCTTGGAATGCCATGCGCTCGGTCGTCAACACTCGCAACTGGAAGAACATTCAACAAGTTCTCGACGTCGACAACTATATCGACTTCCAGATCATCCAAATTTTCGGAGGAAACCAAGATCTGAAATTTGACGGAAACTGGCGTGCTGCCGGAGGCGGCCCATATTCTACTCCAACCGAAATGCGCCCATGGAAGCTCTATTCTTGGGACGGGGAACGGGTTCTCGAGAACCCCTCTTCTAACTCAAATCCGCGTGATATTGTTCGTATTCAATCAAGCCTGCAAGCAATCCCAGAATATCGCCAACGCTTTGCTGACCGCGCACACATGCATCTTACCGGAGATGGAGCTCTTACGCCTGAAAAAACAAGGGCTCGTTGGGAAAAATATGCAGCAACCATCGACAAGGCGGTCATTGCCGAAGCCGCCCGCTGGGGCGACCACCGCCGCTCCACGGCATACGATCGTGACGAATGGTTAACGGAACAAAATCGGCTCTACAATTCCTACTTCCCGGTTCGAACAAACAACGTCATTAGGCAACTCGAAAACTCTAATTTATACCCTGCATTAGAGTCTCCTAATTTTGCCATCAACGGACAAACATCCGGAGGCGGATTTGCAGGAGGCAACAATCAACTAACTCTCAACGGAGAGACTGGAACCATCTACTACACCCTTGACGGAACAGATCCTCTCCGCTCAGACGGGACAATTTCTCCAAAAGCGATTCCAATTTTCTCCGGCGTGGCGACCGAATTAGTCTTTCCATTTGAGTCAGACCAATGGCGTTACCAAGCCTCCTCGGTTGCACTTTCCCCGAGCAATATTGTGAAAACAAATCCCGCTTCGGGATACAACTCAAACGATTGGAAACACCCTCAATTTGACGATGGTTCTTGGGAAGAAGGGCAAGGTTTGATCGGAGGACGTACCGCCACTTCAATCAATGCCGCTCGCGCAAACACAATTCTAGATATTGGATCTTTCGGGGGCGGCTACCCCGCCGTCTACTTCCGTAAAAGTTTCGAGGTGATTGATGCTGCCGATGTGACCTCACTCACTTTCTCAACAATCATGGACGATGGACTGATTGTTTATCTCAATGGGAAAGAAATGTTCCGAGAAAATATGAAAGCTGGAACTGTAACCTACAACGATTTTGCAATCCGTAGTTCTAACGAAAACGAGAGTTTTGAAACCGAAGTTTCAATAGCTCCAGGCGACCTTCTCGAGGGAACAAACACCCTCTCGATTGAACTTCATAATTCTAGCGCCAACAGTAGCGACTTAGGAATCGATGTCGCCCTTTCTCTTTCACGCCCAGCCGGAAAGCCCATCATCAATCTTCCAGAATCAGCGCTTATCACGGCGCGTTTAAAACTGGAAGATGAATGGTCTGCCACCGTTTCCGGAACCTTTCTCTTGGAACAACCAGCAGACGCTTCAAACCTCGTGATTAGTGAGATTAACTACCACCCGCGGGAAGCCACCCTCCTCGAGAAACGTGACGCTGCGCCCCTCGATCTAGAAAACAAGGATCTCTTTGAATTTATCGAACTCACCAACAACGGGACAACCGCAATTAATCTTGCCGATCTCTCCTTTACGGAAGGAATCTCACTTTCGCTCTCCCCCTTCCCAATTGCTCCTGGCGAACGGGCACTCGTTGTGCGGGATCAAATCGCTTTTCTGGAGCGATATGGTCAGGATCTTTCCAGCCTGATCGCGGGAACTTTTGTTGGCGCCCTTGATAACAACGGTGAAATCCTCACCCTCCTCGATAGCGCGGGAAACTTAATCAGCTCTTTTCGCTTCGATGATTCTGACTCCTGGCCAGCCCGCCCCGACGGTGACGGATCATCATTGGAGCTCCGTGACCTTACCGGCGACCTTTCTAATCCCGATAGCTGGGTTCCCAGCGTAGCCTTCCACGGTTCCCCGGGGGTTAACGGCCCCATTTCCGATCGAAGAGTGGTCATCAACGAAGTCAGATCAGCTGACCCCGGCTTGGACTTCATCGAACTTCACAACACCACTGCCTCCCCTCTCGAGATCGGAGGCTGGCTTCTTACCGACTCCAAGAGTATTTACCGCTCATACGAACTTCCCCAGAAAACACTTGGAGGACTCGGCTATTTTGTCATCGAGGAGAGCCAATATCATGCTCCCCCAGCAAATTCTATCACCAACTATACGGGAATCGCAGGATCCAGTCCAACCACTGTAAAAAGCAACGCTCACGGATTATCCACCGGAGATCTTATCACGATTGATGGATACAATGGCTTTTCCAAATTTAATGATAGCTTCGAAGTGATCGTCATTGATCAAAACAGCTTTATGATCGAGGCCACATTCCTCGATAACACTGCCATCAAAGGAAATTGGCAAACCGGCCGCCCCTTTGGCCTCAATAGCGGAGGAAATGGCGAAGACCTCTGGCTCGTTGAAACCAACAGCTCCGGTCAACCAATAAGCTTTGTCGACCAAGTTGAATTCGCAGCGGCAGCTCCTGGAACCACCCTCGGACGTTGGCCTGATGGTCTAGGGGCTGATACGCTCTTCACGATGACAGCTCGCACACCCGAGGCTCCAAATAGTGGGCCGGCCCTCGGGCCAGTTTTCATCTCGGAAATTCATTACGCTCCAACCGGTTCCGATTCGCACGAATTTGTCGAACTCACTAACACCGGAGATACCGCGGTCTCGCTTGAATTCTGGAAACTCAGGGGTGGACTCGATTTTAACTTCAATTCTTCTCACCGCATCGCCGCAGGCGCATCAATCGTCATTGTCACTTTTGATCCTCAAATTAATATCGCCCAAACTATTAATTTCCGAGACACCTTTAAAATCACGCCCTCAGTCACCCTAATCGGACCTGCAACCGACGGGCCGTTCAATAATTCGAACGGGAGAGTGCGACTGCAAAAAGGCCTCGACGACGATGGCTCCGATCAGGTTACAACCGATGACGTTCACTATCAATCAACTCTTCCTTGGCCGGATGCTACTGGAGGCTCCTCGCTGACGCGCAATGGAGCAATTGACTACGGAAATTTCTCGAGCTCTTGGAATGCCGCAAACCCCACACCTGGAAAAATTCTTGAAACCGAAAGCTACCAAAACTGGGCCTCAAAGAATGGTGTTGGTATCGAAGACCTAGATCCAGACGGCGATGCCCTCTCAAACCTTCTCGAATTTTCGCTTGGTACTGATCCGAATTCTCATAATGAGCTCGCTTCCCTCGTCCAGATCGCCCCTGATGGAACGGTCAGCTTCACCAGACAGATCGATCACAGTGGAGTAACTCTTGAGTTCCAGACGTCTACCGACCTCAAGACGTGGTCAACGAGAGAAACTCTCGTTAGCGCATTATCAGGATCGATCCAAACGAGGCAATTCAACTTAAACCTATCGGACACTAACAAGATGTTCTGGCGTCTTCGGGCTCTTGCATTCTAGCAGAGTTTAAGCCGACCTACTAAAAAAACTTGTGGGCCACTTCCCCTCCTTCTCGACTGTTTAAGCCTGCTTATTTTCCACTTCAAATGACGAAGGATTAAAGGATTCCTGGGCCGTCGAAATCTCTCTAGCGAGGAGGTTAAGTAAAGCCACTCTTGCCAGATATGCATCCATGGTTTCAACTTCCCAGCATAACACTATGAAATTTGGAATCATTGGAGCTGGAATGATCGGACATTTCCACGCCAAAGCAATTACCGCCATGACCGGGGGCACTCTCCACTCGGTTTTTGATCTTCGACAGGAAGCGGCAGATAAACTCGCTCACGAATATGGAGCTAGAGCTTTTTCCGACATCGCGGAATTCCTTGCTGAACCCGAACTGGAAATCGTGACCGTCGGCACCCCTAGCGGTGCTCATCTTGACCCGACCTTGGCAGCACTCAAGGCGGGGAAACACGCCATCGTCGAAAAGCCACTTGAGATTACCATCCCCCGAATTGACGAGTTGATGTCGGCCGCCGAAGAAAACAGCAAAACCCTTGCCGCAGTCCTAAATCGACGATTCCACCCCGGAATGGACGCCTTCAAAAAAGCAGCCGACGAAGGCCGCTTCGGGACCCTCGCCTCGGCTTCAGCGTATATTAAGTGGCATCGTGACCAAGCTTACTACGATTCCGCCGGATGGCGCGGAACCTGGGCCCTCGACGGAGGCGGAGCCCTTATGAACCAATCCATTCATACGGTCGACGCTCTCATCTACCTCGCCGGTTCCGTTAAAAGCGTTCAAGCTACAACAGTTTGCCTTGCTCATGAGCGGATCGAAGTCGAGGACCACTGCGTCTCCATTATTGAATTCGAGAATGGGGCGCGCGGAGTCATCGAAGCCTCAACCTGTACTTGGTCAAAGGATGGGCACCCTGCCCGGGTCCAACTCGCTGGAACCGACGGATCAGCCTTCCTTGCCGACGAAGCCTTTGAAATTTGGGACTTCCGCGAAGAGAAGCCTGAGGATGCCGAAATTAAAAGCACCCTTATGAAGGGACAGGAAGCCGGCCTTGGAGCAAATGATCCCACCGCCATCAACTTCTATCAGCACCAACGAAACTTCGAAGAAGTAGTCGCAGCCATTAACGAAGGCCGGCAGCCATCAACTTCAGCAACCGAAGCCCGAAAATCAGTTGAAGTCATTACCGCTATCTATGAGAGCGCTCAAAATGATGGAAAGAAAATCTTCCTTTAGCTAATCGTTCATAGCTGTTGCCAAACCTAAGTTCTGACGCTTCAACATCAATCGGAGCTCCAAAAAAATCTCCCTTCCCCCAAGATTCATCACGAGCTTAGACCAAGATCGTTTTTTATTCCCATGAGAGTGCTCATTCTAATTGTTTGTTCTTTAAGTATCTTACAGGCGCAGCCTCAGCCTTCTCCCTCTGATCCTCAGGCAACTGAAGAAGTCAAAATTTTGCTAAAGCGTCTGCACGATCAGGCAGGAAAGGGAATCATGATCGGGCACCAAGATGCCACGGCTTATGGGGTGGGCTGGAGATCTGAAACTGGCAGAAGCGATATCAAGGAAGTTTGTGGGGATTATCCGGCAGTTTATGGCTGGGACCTTGGAGACATTCATCTTGATCACAATCTCGACGGTGTTTCCTTCACTGAAATGAAACGCCTAATTCGTGAGGCGGATGCCCGTGGTGGTATCAATACGATTTCAATGCACCTCGATCATCCGGTAAGCGGGCGCAATGCTTGGGATAACACAAAGGTGGTTGGCCAAGTTATCCCAGGAGGAACCGCCTCTAAGAAATTTCTAGCAACCTTAGATTTGATCGCTGCGTTTTTGGGCGATTTAAAGCGTGAAGATGGCAGCTGCATTCCTGTAATCCTGCGACCCTTTCATGAACACAGTGAACGATGGCCTTGGTGGGGCCGGAGCCACTGTGAAGATGGCGAATTTATAGCTCTATGGCGTATGACTGTGAATCACCTGCGGCTCACAAGACACCTTCACCATATTCTTTATGCCATCTCTCCTCAAGATATTGTCGATGAAGAAGACTACATGGAAGGCTATCCCGGTGATGATTACGTCGATATCTTTGGGCTCGATTATTACAAAATCTGGAAGCAGCGCGACGTGCGGCAAATGGGTAAAGTTCTTTCGATGGTCGCACAACTCGCTGAGTCCCATGGTAAAATTTCTGCTTTAACAGAAACTGGAATTGACAAAGTCCCTATTGCTAATTGGTGGACCGAGCGCCTCCTGCCAGCGCTCAACCACGACGAATGGTCTCGGAAAACAGCTTGGGTATTGTTGTGGCGTAACAAATCGCGTGGACATCATTTTGGCCCGCACAGCGGACATCCGAGCGCCCCTGATTTTACGAGATTTTATGATAGTGAACTTACGATCTTTGAAGCGCAGACCGCAATGCAGGAAGTTAAGGCGGCACAAGAAATCCTGATCAAAGATCAACATTGCCTGTCAAACGTTGCCAAGGTCGTGCAACGAGGAAAGGTCCTTTACCATAGGGCCGTAAATTCCAATTTCCCCGGGGATCGCCCCATCACGGATGAGACCTTATTTCCGATTTGGTCGATGACAAAACCGATCACCAGCGTTGCCGCGATGATTTTGCATGAGCGCGGTTCTTTTCGACTAGATGATCCGGTTTCTAAAGTAATCCCACAACTTTCTCAGCTGAAAGTTCAAGATAAGAAAGGCCTCACCAAACCCATTAAGAGAGAGGTTACCTTCCGGGATCTTTTGCGACACACTTCGGGGATTTATGGTTACGACGGATCCTTTCATGAGGAGGGCACATGGAAAGAGATCATAGAACTGAAAGACCTTGCTGAAATGATTGATCTTCTGGTCAAACAACCCCTTAAGCATCATCCCGGAGAGCGTTATACCTACGGCATGAGCACTGCTATCCTTGGGAGAGCAATCGAAATAATATCCGGGCAGGACTTCGCATCTTTCCTAGAAAAAGAGATCTTTCAGCCTTTAGGTATGGGAAACACCAGCTTTCATCTCAATGATAAAGATCGAGAAGAACGCTTTCAGCCGCTATTCGTTAAAAAGAAAGGGAATTTTCGTCGAGGAACCAAAGGAGAGGATGAATTATATTATCAGCCCGGAAGTGCTTTGGCTTTAGGGGGTGAAGGTTTGATTTCAAATCTTCGCGATTATGGCCAATTTTGCCAGATGTTGGTCGACCGAGGGCGGACTCGTGATGGCAAAACAATCATCTCTGAAGAGACGCTGTCACTTATGCTAAGCGACCAGATGGGAGAAATTCCCGGTTATGGTGGAGAGCGTTCTGCTAATCATTTGGGTTTAGGGTTTTATGTCCTAGAAAACCCTGAACTAGGTGGCGATGGAGCGCCCCGAGGTATTTATGGGTGGAGTGGGTATCACACCACCCACTTTTGGATTGATCCAGTCAACGAACTCTACGCCATTTTTTTGACCCGTTTATATCCCACACCGGGCGAAAGTTTACAGATTTTCAGGAAAGCGGTTTATCAAGGTTTCGGGCAATAACTCCCACTTTTGATCTCAAAGGGGCTAACCGTAATGGACCATTGGCATTTCGACACGAGGAGCATGAACCTCCTCGGCGAACGCTACGCGGAGGAGAGGCACAAGGCGCAAACAAATGCCAATGGAAGCCAAAGTTGGGGCGAATAATCGCCTCTCTTGCGGTTCCCTACTTGCTGTTCAAAGCGATTCAACTTTTACTTATCAAGAATCTCAGGAGTTGCTTGATCTGCCTTTTCTGTATCCTTCTGGTGACTCCAGCCCAACTCTAGCTTTAAAGTGACACAGGAGACGTTGACAAAACACGAAGCAATAATCGGCAGCAAAAGAACAATCTTCATCATTGGTAGGCAACTCGTAGAAAGCTCCTCCTACAAGCTTTAATTTCATCATTCAAGACCGCAAAAAAACGTGTCGAAGTTACCCTAGACACGTTTGAAAGCATTGGAAACCTCGCTGGTGGCAAGGCCAGCGTTACTTGTGCGAGTGATCCGAATGGTCTTTGCAACACTCGCCGCCCTCGCCACAGCAAGAGGCAGTCTTAGTGCAGCTACAGCTGGAGAAAAGGGCTAAGCTGGCGCACGTCATGATAATAGATATAATTTTCATACTCGCCTGAGGAAAACAAACCACCGCAGGCCCTGACAAGAGCAATCTTCTAAATCACCATTTTTTTAGTGACCGGAGGGCCAGCCAACCCAGATTTGTCAGCAAGCAAAACAATCGAGAGCGATTTGATTCTAACGAGAGCCAAGAGCGTCAGCTGGCTGACCACCTCATGTTTTTGATTATTGCTGTCCCTTTACCTGAATCCGGTAAAACCGCTCGGCAGAGATAGCGTTAACTGGACTAGCGGATCTAAATTTCATGGTGGCTGTCCCATCACCGTTATGATTAGTCGCGACGTGAGTCATTTCCTTTTCGTTCGTCCAACTCACCAAGTCACTACTCCCTTGTAGTGAATACTGAAGCCCGACAGCCGCAAGATTGATCCTGAATGACACTGCAAAGAAGTCGTCCAATCCATTACTCGCTTCTCTCTCTAAACTCAAAGAAGGTAACGACCCACCAGATCTGTCGTCAGAGCCAAGCGCATATTCAAGAAATGCATTAAACCCGTCTCCGTCTTCATCTGCGGAAGCAATCCCAGTGAAGGGAACTGAATCATCCCCACCTGGATTACCATTGAGATCAACACTCGCACGCCAGCTTGTTGGCTGACTGTGATCTGGATTTGACGTGGCGTCGCTTAAAACGAGTGAAAAACCTGAACCATCGGCAGCTGCCTCCGGCCAAGGAAATTCGATACCGTAGGTAAAGTCGCGAATCGAGAAGCCGCCTGCGTCCAATAATACAATTTGTTCTCCCTCGTTTCTTAGAGACCCATCAAATTCGCCTGCAATATTTGCAGATCCATGGCGCAGTTCAAAACCAGCTCGGTTACTCACTAGGAGGACACGCTCTCCAGGAGCGAGAATACGAGCTCTCAACGGAAGAGCGTCGTCAAAGCCGGCAAAGTCGACACCATCAGAAAATGTGACTCCCTCCAAATTGATGGCCTGATTAGGATCTATATTTAGGAGCTCAATGAATTCGAAATCTCCTCGACTATCGAACCCGGCACTCGTTTCCCCGGAGGAAGGGGAAGCTGGACGATAATGAATTTCTGAAATAACTAGATTCTCAACAGACGCGGGGACTGCACTCACTACGAAACCGGCTTGGCTTAGAGGGCTCCACTTAAACCCATCAAAGCTTCGGGCACGAACATCAACAGATTTATCCAACTCAATTGCAGAAGAGTAGACGAGTGCGTTCGCGCTGACCGCATCACCTCCTCCTCGGCTCGCGGATAGCAGACATGACCAAAGGGCGTCGTTACTCCCTCGCCCTCGATTGAGTCCTTGGATCGCCAGAATGTTTTGACCTACCTTTAAAAGATTCCCTCTCCCTGATATCGTATAAGGAACATATTCGATTGCTTCGTCATCATCGTGAGAACCTTCAGCAATTGAATCCCAAGCGAGAGTAGCAGGGGCATTAGAGTCCTTGGCGACTTCAGTGCCATTTATGAAGGCGACGAAGCTGTCATCGTAGCGCATCTTTAAGGTAAGGCTCTCCAACGAATCGAGTTCAGCTTGTGATGATATCGTAAAGGGGATTCGGATATAACAGCTTCCATTTTTTGAAGCCATCTGACTTTCGATATCCAAATTAAAGTAATCATCATAAAGGTTACTTGAACTTTTTTCGTAGCCGACCCCTTGATTCCCAGAAACCCAACTGGCAAAGTTTGGAGGAGAAGTAATATCAGTCCACTCCGCGAGTGATAAATTGCTACCTCCATTAGCAAGAGAAGGGACGAGCACTTGGCACGGGGCATTTTCCTCAACAAGTGCGATCGACGGACTTTTTCCGAGGCGGGGATCAGAACCATCTAAGGTATAGTAAATCTTCGCACCCGGCCAACCATTTGGATCACCCATTGCGAGGTCGAACCCTGATTGAACCTCTCCTCCATAATTATTGAAGACAGGTGGTCGCGCGTTTCCGTTGCTACCACGAGATTGGGTTTCCATCCAATCAAGCCTCGTCGTAAGCCAGTTTTTCATCCAATCAACTTCAGCTTGGTGAGTCCGCCGAGAAGCGAAACCGTCGGCATTCGGCCAGAGATATCTTCCCAGAGTATTCCACTCTTCAAAATTTCTAGTCACAGCATTCGGGGTTCCCCGACTACCATCAAGTTCGGTATCGTGCCGATCAATCATACTCATCATGTTACTGGTTGAGAGTAAGCTCCGGCGTAAAAACCAAAACCGATCCCAGTAAGCCAAGGTGAATTCTTTGTCCGTAAAGAGGGTGTCATACCAGTAATAATCACTCCCCCCAACTTGGGGGTAGTACCATCCGCGGGGGTTCTGCCCGTTAAGATAGTTAGCGTTGCCAAGTCCTAAATTAAAATCCCAAACAGGAAGGGCGCGAATTTTCCCATTCCGTGATTTTGAAAAATAGGTACTAATTCGGTAGCCATCGATATCCTTGAAAGCTTCCGTGTAGAGGTGCGAGTCAATGAAACTTAGGCGGTCGATGTAAGCTTGATATCCCTCGTCAGGATCATCGAAAGAATCGCCATGGAGAGCAGTTTCCATTTGGTTCACATAGTTGCGAATATAAGAAAACTGAGCGCTATTTGGACGCTCGGGTTCATGCATATCGAGCGGAACTCTCTCGATTGAAGTACTCCACGCTCTACTGTATGGCCCTTTGTCTTTCTTAAAGATATATCCGCCAGTGATCAGCTTTGGATCTACCGTTAAATCACCAAGCCGTTCGATATCGACCCTTCCTTTCCCTCGTTTGATTTTCTCCATTAAAACGTAGACCCCACGATAATCATTGAGTGTCACTGTTCCACGATTTCGGTTCATGAAGACTTCAACATACTGGGTTCTAACCCCACCAAAGCTACCACCGGTCGTTCGGGCGGTCTCATAGACAATCGCATTACGCATGAGGGTTTTGTCAGAATACGGAGCGTAGAGAATCCAGTCAGAATCGGCTGCCATCCCTAAAACTGAGACTTTCTTATCCTCGTCTTCATTATTCCATGTCTCCCATGCATATTGTTTTTTTGGGAATCCTGCGGAAGATTGCCCACGAATGTGCATTCCTCCTCTTCCTGTAAAATTCGGCTCAGGGTCATTGATCCGGGCGAGTCCAGTAAGCTCGTCGCGGTCGATTACCACTGTGTAAACAGGTTGGAAATTTCGACCGGAGCTATCGATATTAACCCCATTTGTATCGACCACCACGATAGGAAGGTTAGAAGTGAAATTTCTAATATTTGAAGCTAACTCGAGAAAAGTGCGGCTTTTCACATCACCTGGCAGTCGACCCGCTTCATAGACTCGTGCTCGGATTGTCGTGGTGTCTGTAATATTAAAACGAGATGCGTAAACGCGCGATGTTGTGTTCGGAACTGAGCCGTCAGTCGTATATCTAACCACCGCGGTAGGCGAAGATGGAGGGAGAATCACCAAGGTAGCAGAGCCTGAAAAGGCTCCACCGGCACGGTCAAATTTGACACTCTCAGCAGGTGGCCCATCAGCTTGCAAGCCAGAATTGATTGCCTCGGGAGTTGGGTTTTCCAAATAACCAACGGAACGGTTATTACCAAGCGCTCCGTAGGAAATATCCTGGACCTGCTCCAGATAGTTAAACTCCGAAACTACCGTTATCCCATCAGGTGCAATAAGAGCAAGGTATCCACCCTCTTTCGAAAGATTAAAGTTAGTGTGAAGCGAGGAATCAGGAGAACTCCGATCTTTCCCCGAGGCAAAGATGACAAAGTGATCAAAAGGTGACATGATCACCCTCGGAAGCCGCCAGAGAGTCTTTTGAGCGGGGTCATTGGTGAGATAATATCCGCTAAGGTTTTGATTTTGATCCTGCCCATTGTAGAGCTCAATCCAATCGGGATTATCGAGATCTTCATCTTCAAGACTATCCTCGTTGTTGGCAACAAATTCGTTGATGACTAAGCCAATCGGAGCTGGCGGCTCGGCAACTTCGAAATTCAAAGAAACATTATCGATATCCAGATCCATAGACGCTCCTCCAGTTCGCCCAGCGATCTGCACCCGGAATTCTTCGAGCGATACATTCTGAAGAGCATACTGGTTGTAGACAACCTGAGGATTTCCCTGCAATCCCCGCTCTGGAAAAATCGAGACATCGACGAATACGCCTCCGGTATCATTTCGATTCATCTTAATCTCTAGAGACCCCCACTGAGAGGGTTGGAGATCATAGCTGGCATCACCACTTTCCACCCCATTGTAGTTGATAGTGGCATTGGTCCCATTAAAAGTCCGGAATCCTACACCAATTGAGTTCGTGTATTGTCCTCTTTCTTCCTCATCACGCAGGCCGTCGGAGCCCCCCCTGACTGCCCCTGACTCGCCATGAGTAGAAGCATCTAGGAATGCCACGCTCCAACCATCAGCTTCGATATCAGATGCCCTGAAATCCATTGAAAATTGGGCATCAGACCACCCCCTCGTATTTTCAGAGACGGGAAACGACACGTAATTTCCTTGGCTTCCAACCCCGGCATCCAACAGGTGGTAATATCCATTCCTCACAGATCCTTCATCGCCCTCCCGGAATGACGCGGCGTCATACGCCCCTCCCCCGTTAAAATCTGTTAAGATGGCAGCTTTTGAAAAAAGACTAAAGAAAAGCCAGAGAAGGAAGAAGAAATTGGAACGATTAAACAACATGATGAACTAGGTTCTAGAACGATACACTAAAAGCGTGATCCAAGAGGAAAATGTGTCAAATAAAATTAGATCTTGATTCCAACCGATGAGGGATTCATGGCCTTTGCTCGAGGAAGTGCCGAATCCAGTCTAACATTGTGAAAATTTTTCACCTCCTTCCTCGCAGGTGATTAGAACACCAATCTCCGGCATCCTGCCTTGCCTTAAAGGCACTGGGCTTCACCGATCTCAATGCTCCAAGCCCCGACCATCTATGTCAGTCCTCGAGGTGTGAGCAAAATCATGAACTTGGACGCAAGGCATCTCGCCATTATCGGAAAGAGCTGAAAGAGATCAACCCAGACTTTTGAAGGACCCAATAACCCCAAGGGTCCGGACCTCTCTAAATCACAGCAAATATTTCTCTCACTCGTATTAAAAATGAGGCGGAAGGCGTTAACCCCTAGTAGACATGAGTCTAGAAAAACCACCTAAACCCTATTTTAAAGATGGGACAAAAAAACATTAACGCCCCGGTCTGCGCCCACCACCACGAGCGGCACTTTCAATCACCTCAGCTTGAGCCTCTTCCGAGAGCCCACTATTGGGAAGCCAAGCTTTCGCTGCCTCAGCATCGGTTTGCACCCATGAACGGCCAACTGATTGTAGTGTTTCATTACGAGTCCCCTCATCAGAAATCGAAGCAGCCCACTCAGCCGCCACAACAGGATCTTCTCGATCAAGGGTCCGGGCAAACGAGCTTACGGCAGCGTCACGGCTCGCTGACTCTTCCATCGTTGTTAAATACTGTCCGGCAGCCTCTGCATCTTGCCGTGTCCATTGCTCAATCGACTGTCGCATTGCACTTGCTTGCGTGGCCTCAGGGAGCTCTTCAGCCCAACTGACAGCTGCTGCTGGATCTTTACGAGAGAGCTCTTCTGAAACTTCACGAACAGCACGTTCAGCATATTCTTGATCGGCATGAGACTTTACCCATTCAGCGGCAGCTGCGGGGTCACTCTGAGCAAAATTTTCTGCGACTCGATCGAAAGCCGAAGATTTAATACTGCCGTCCGGAAGAGATTCAGCCCAAGCTGTCGCCTGTGGCATTCCTTGCTGCATCTGAGCACGCGCAATTGCTTCCATCTGGCGATCAGTTGCATAGCCTCTCCAGCGGTCCTCTCCCCCGTCTCCACCCTCTGCCCGTCGAGCCTCATCCATTTCCAAAACAAACTCTGTTGCCAACTGAGGGTCGACCGAAGCCATCCCGCTCACAACTCCTTGAACCAACATTCCTTTTTCAAACCCAGCTTCAAGACCTTCTAAATGAGCCCGTGCCGCAGTTGGATCAGAGCTTGCCCATCCCTTCATCGCAGAAATTGAAGCAAACCCCCGTCGGCGGCCATCGCCACCAAGCTCTTCAACTGCCGCGAGGGCCGCTTCCCCATCAAGCTTTCCCCAGGCCTCCAGAAAAAACGCCATTTGCTCGCCATTCTCACCACCATTTTTTCGCTTTTCTAGCAATGCCTCGAAAACCTCTCGTGCGTTCTCTGCCTTCAATGTAAGAAGAAGATCTGCAAACAACTTATTGGCTACCAGAGCATCCGTCTCCCGTTGGTATTGTGCCAATGTTACTCCCTGTGATAAGCCATTAGTCTTGGCACTTTGAGAGCCCCCTTCTTTTCCACCTTCAGATGAAGAAGATCTCACCTGACTAGAACGATTTTGACTAGAACGATTCTTGCCACCTCCGTCAGATATCTTTGCTTCAGAACCGTTCGGTTCATCATTCCTTCCGAGGTAAAAGGCACCTACAGCAACGAAAACCCATACAACATTGAGAATGATAATTTTATTCATGATAGCTTTTCTAACAAGGTTTAAACCAACAACATTCACACAAGTTGCATGTAAATGTCATTTAATTTCGAAGGATATAACGAAAGCCCAACGATTTTATTGTTCCAACAAAAAAATGAAGCTCTTTTGATATCCCTCCCCAAGCTTATTCTCACCTCTTATGCCGAAACTCTCCTAACAACTGACAACCTAGCCATTCAGAAATCGCTAATTGACGGCACTCATTTGTAAGGAGTAAACTATTCACTGCTCTTACAAGAAACATCCCGATGCGCCACAAACAAACAACCTTTTTATTAGCGATCTCCATAGCGATTTCGACTCCTCTCTCCGCACAAGAAATCGATACTGACGGAGACGGAATTATAGACGGAGCCGAAACAAACACCGGAACTTATATCGATGCCAACGATACTGGCACAGATCCTCTTAATCCAGATACGGATGGAGACGGCTTCAATGACGGGCTTGAGGCTCTTTTAAGCACATCGGACCCTACGAAACCCGCATCCAAACCTCTCAGGACGGGGCTCTTAGATATTTTAGCCTATTGGGATTTTAATGAGGCATCAGAACCAACCCAAACAAATGACCTAATTAAAGGATTCGAAGGCACTTTAATGGGGACCACTTCTTACACTGCTGATGGTGGAGGACGGAGTGGCGCAGCCGGGGACAAAGCGATTGATATGGGCAGCATTGAGAAAAATGGAACTGGCATCACAGTGGAAGCAGGAGGAATTTTCAATATCGCTGCACGACAAGACCAGTTCGCAATTTCCTTCTGGCAGAATCTGAGTGCCGTAACCGCAAGCTCATCTTTCCGAGCCCTCTCGCCAAGCACTACTGGAAATCAAAGAGGAATCGGCGTTCATGCAACCTGGGTTAATAGTAATGTCTACTTCGATACGGCAGGATGCTGTGATCCAGTATCACAAAGAATCAATGGGGATGGCTCAAGCATCACGACTCTTGGGCAATGGAGACACATCGTCTTCCAGAAAAATGGAACCCTAAAAGAAGTCTGGGTTGATGGTCTTCTTATCCTATCAGGTAACAATACTAACGTTCTTCCTTCAGACTTCAGTCAACTTCTCATTGGAACCGATAATGAAGGCGGAAATATCAGCGGTCAAATTGATGATTTTTCTGTTTTTGCAGATAGTTTGAGCTCGGACGAAATCGCTAAATTAGCGGCAGGAAACGACCCTCGCTCCCTGGTCCCCGCCAATGATGATTCCGATTTCGATGGGATTCCCGACGCCTATGAAACAGCAAACGGCCTCAATCCAGCTGTCAATGATGCCAATGAAGATCTCGATAATGACGGCATGTCGAATATCAATGAATTCATAGCGGGGACTAATCCAGATAATGATGACTCCGATAACGATGGTTTAAAAGATGGGGTCGAGAGTGGCACTGGAATCTTTGTTGATCTAAATAATACCGGAACTAATCCACTTAATAACGATAGTGATAATGACTCACTCCTTGATGGTATTGAGAATCCAAATCTTCCGTTCCGTGATTCCAACCAGCCGGGAACCGATCCTAACTCAACTGACAGCGACAATGATGGCTACAGTGATTCAAGCGAGTTGCAGTTTAATACAGATCCAACTTCAGCCCAAAGTATTCCAGAAACTCAGGAACTCCTCGTTTACTATGACTTCAATGGACAAGCTGCCGACCAAATGGGAAATGCTCCTGACGCCTCACTTCTTGTCGATGCCACGATTACTACTGAAGGCCAAGGCGCCTCAGGAACCGTAGGAGATGAAGCCCTTGACCTCGCCTTCCCTAGCGATGGCTCTATGGCAATGGTAGAAATCGGACAACACTTCGAAAAAATTAATACCACCAATGCCGTCGCTGTAAGTTTTTGGCAATTTAACACGGGGGCAACTCGGAGTAGCGCTTTCTGGTTGGTCTCTCCAAATGCCACAAATAACACACGAGGTTTCCAAGCACACACCCCATGGAGCGATGGGACAATTTACCTTGATGTTGCAGGATGTTGTGACCCGGGCCGCCTCACAGTGGGTGGCGTTGTGATTGAAAATCAGTGGCAACACTTCGTCTTTCAGCGGACAATTTCTGGAAACCTCGAAATCTGGATCGACGGTATCAAAGTTGCTGAAAAACTAAATGTTCCCGATCTTCTGCCGCTCGACGGTAGCTTCACGATCGGCGGTGAGCCCAATACCACAAATAGCCTGTCGGGTCGCATCGACGACCTAGCTGTTTACTCTGACGCTCTCAAAGAGGAGCAAATCACGGCTCTAGTAGGCGGAGTAACTCCAATTGAATTGTTTGGGGGTGGGTCCACCAAACTTGCAATCACTGCGATTTCTTATGAATCAGATACTGGTCAGGCCTCTCTGACTTGGAACTCACGAAGCAAAGCTAACTACTCCATCGACATCTCAGAAACTCTTGGATTTGATGAATGGGAAGAAGTGATCGATGACATCCCCAGTCAGGGCGACACCACCACTGTGCAACTCCCAGCACTCGCACAAAGAAACAAACTTTTCTTCAGAGTAAGGGAAGTCCAATAGTTTCATTTTTTAACCTTCGAATCAAATATGGCTCGAAGATTTAAGGATCAAGAGAAACTATGACAACCGCAGCTTCTTCAGCGGCCGTCTCCTCAAAAATCCCACTCAATAATCTAATTGAGCAGACTTATCTTCAACTAGCCACAATGGTCCACGCTGAAGGGGGATTAAAAAAAGAGAAAAGGCTCATGATCAAATGGGGAATCAAAACGATGTTTCCAAGGAACGTATGAGAGAACTCTTTGATGAAGCGAAAAAAGGTGAAATACAAACGTTCCCCTACCAAACGAGAGGACCTAGAATTATTGATGATGATGGCGCTAGCGGATGGAGAACTATCCGCTGGCGAATGGAATCTTCTGGTAAAATTTCCCGAAAGAATGGGACTCTCGGTTTTAGGTCTTCGTAATATTATTAGAGGAATCAAATCTGATGAACTGATAACCTTATAG